>Ga0308389_1000199_pt1 | contig 46114 bp, 38 predicted proteins | sample Hotspr2Sample148_FD_202362 | JGI IMG/M metagenome (GOLD analysis project Ga0308389, IMG submission 202362) | Hot spring phototrophic mat microbial communities from Mushroom Spring, Yellowstone National Park, Wyoming, United States - 20040719_148 ... | reverse complement strand
AGAGCGAGGTAGGTGGCAGGGTAAGGCCCACCGGCGTTGAACGATTTGGTCGTTTTGCGATCCCGACGGACCCGTGCCGTGGGGTGGCCGCTGGCGCCGTTCAAAAGCGCAGGCGAAAGCTCCTGGTGGTACCCTCGCGGAGCTCGTGGCACACCCCCGCTCCGCGCAGGCGCAGGCCTTGCTCCACCTGCGCCGTGCAGCGCAGCACTGTGCCCTGGTTGCCCTCCAGCCGGCCGATAAGGTGCATGGCGGTGCCGCCCCGCAGGGGGACGCCGGCGCCGGCCGCGCCCAGGCCCGCCGAGCCGGAGGGGAGGGCGGGTTCGGGGTGGAGGGTAGGGCGGCTGTGAGGTCCGCTGGGGTCCAGGGTGAGGCGTCCTTGCAGCACCTCGCCGGTGCGCGGATCGAGGGCGCGCACCCAGGCGCTGTCCGCTGCCAGCGCAACGGTCACCGGCAGGCTCACGGCGCTGGGGAGTTCCTCCAAGGTGCCCTCCCGGGTGAGTGTGCAACCGGCGAGCAGGGCCGCCCCCAGGGGCAACACCCAGTTGGCCGCCCTGCGCCAGCTTCTCATGGGGGTATCGTAGCGCCTCCAGCGAGCCGTACCCAAGGGTCACCGGTTCCATAGCCGCCCAGCCTTGGCGCCGGCTGGCCCGAGGTTGGCACGCCTGAGGCGAAACGAGTACCATCGTGGCGTTATGAGCTTGTCAACGCCCCGGGCGGTACGCACGGCGTGGCTGGCGGCGGGGGTGTACGTGCCGCTGGCGGTGGCGTACATTTGGCTTTCGGATACGTTGCTATTTCGCGCAGGGGTGTCCTCCCCTGCGGCGCTCCTGCGGGTCTCGCTCCTCAAGGGGATCCTCTTCGTGGTCACCACGGGGGCGGCGCTGTTCGTGCTGGTGTGGCAGTTCTCCCGCCGGTTGGAGCACGCCGCCCAGGCGGCGGCAGCGCAGGCGGCGGCGGCGGTGGCCAGCCAGGAGCGCTACCGCGCCCTGGCCGAATCGGCCACCGACTTTATCTTTATCTTCGATCGTGAGTTGCGCCTGATCTACCTCAACGGCGTTGCGGCGGCGGAGTGGGGCGTTCCGGCAGCGCATCTGGTGGGCAAGTCCACGGAGGAGTTGTTTCCGCCGGAGGCGGCGCGCCGCCGACGGGAGACGCTGCAGCGGATCCTGGCGCGGGGCGAGCCGGAAGTGCTGGAGGAGCATGTCCAGTTTCCCCGACGCGCCCTGTGGCTGTCCACGTCGCTGGTGCCCATGCGCGAGCCGGCCACCGGCTCGGTGACCGGCGTGCTGGGCGTGTCGCGGGACATCACCCCATTCAAGCGCCATGAGGCGATGCGCGAGGCCGTTTTCGCCATCTCCCAGGCGGCCAATGGGGCCAGCCGGCTCGACGAGCTGCTGCCCCAGATTCACCGAGTGGTGGGTGGCCTGCTACCCGCCGAGAACTTCTACATCGCCCTGTACGACGAGGAGCGTGGGCTGCTGTCGTTCCCCTACTTCGTGGACGAGGTGGACGAGCCGCCGCCGCCCCGCCCCTTGGGTGATGGGCTCACCGAGTATGTGCTGCGCACCGGTCGCTCGCTTTTGGCCTCGCCGGAGGTGTTCGACCAGCTGGTGGCGGCAGGGGAAGTGGAGCTGGTGGGAGCGCCTTCGCTGGACTGGTTAGGTGTGCCGTTGAAGGTGCGGGAGAAAACGGTGGGCGTGCTGGTGGTGCAGAGCTACCGCGAGAACGTTCGCTTCGACGCGGCGGCTCAGGAGCTTTTAGAGTTCGTGTCGAGCCAGGTGGCCATGGCCATCGAGCGGGCGCGGGGGGAAGAGGCGCTGCGGGAGAGCGAGGAGCGTTTCCGGGTGCTGGTGGAGACCACCCCCGTAGGGGTGCTCATCATCGTCGGGGATTCCATCGTCTACGCTAACCCGGGCGCCAGCCGGATCACCGGCTACAGTCGCGACGAGATGATCGGGGCGAGCTTCGTCACCGGCATCCACCCGGAGCACCGAGCACTCGCCACCGCTCGCGCCTTCGCCCGCCAGGAGGGTACCCTGGACGCCTCGGAGTACGAGTTCAAGATCATCACCAAGCGGGGCGAGGAGCGGTGGATCCACGGCAGTTCCGGGCGCGCCATGCTGCGGGGCGGGCCAGCGCTGGTGACGACCTTTTTCGATGTAACCCGGCGCCGGCACGCGGAGCTGGAATGGGAAGAGTCGCGCCGCATGCTGCGGCTGGTGCTGGACACCATCCCCGTGCGCGTCTTCTGGAAGGACCTGCACTCTCGTTACTTGGGGTGTAACCGGTTGTTCGCTCAGGATGCCGGGGTGGCGTCCTGGGAAGAGGTGATGGGGAAGACCGACTTCGAGCTGGGGTGGCGGGAGCAGGCGGAGCTGTACCGCCGGGACGACGCGGCGGTGATGGCCTCGGGGGAAGCGAAGCTCAACGTCGAGGAGCCGCAGACCTCCCCCGACGGGTCGAGGCGGGTGCTGCGCACCTCCAAGGTGCCCCTGCGCACCAGCGACGGGCAGATCATCGGCGTGCTCGGCACCTACGAGGACATCACCGAGCAGAAGCGGGCTCTGGAGGCCCTCGCGGAGAGCGAGGAGCGCTATCGCGCCCTGGTGGAGTTGTCCCCCGACAGCATCGTCATCCACGATGGGAACGTCGTGGTCTTCGCCAACCGGCGCGCGGCGCAAACGCTGGGTTATGCGTCGCCCGATGAGATGCTGGGGCGACCCGTCATGTCCTTCGTCCATCCGGACTATTGGGCGATGGTGGCCAAGCGGGTGGCGCGCGCCTTGGAGCTGGGGGAGCCCGCCCCTACCGTCGAGGAGGTGTTCCTGCGCGCCGACGGCAGCACCATCGAAGTGGAAGTCGCTGCGGTTCCCATGAGCTGGGCGGGGCGGCCGGCGATGCAGGTGGTGGTGCGGGACATTTCCGCGCGGCGGGCGGTGGAGGAGCGCCTGCGCCAAGCTCAGAAGCTGGAGGCGGTGGGGCAGCTGGCCGGGGGGGTCGCCCACGACTTCAACAACATCCTGCAGGCGCTGCTCACCACCATCGAGGTGCTGCGCGTGCGCCACCGTGAGCTCCCCGAGGTGCGGGCGGAGCTGGGGGAGATCGAAGCGTACGTACGGCGCGGGGCGGTGCTGGCGCGCCAACTGCTGCTCTTTGCCCGGCGGGAGGTGACGCGGTTCGAGCTGGTAGATCTCAACGACGTGGTCCAAGGCACGATCTCGATGTTGCAGCGCCTCTTGCCGGAGAACGTGGTGTTCAAGCTGGCCCTCGCCAACCGAGCCTTGCCGGTGCGCGCCGACCGCGGGCAACTGGAGCAGGTGTTGGTCAACCTGGCGGTGAACGCCCGGGAGGCGATGCCCGCGGGCGGGCGCTTGACGGTGGGTACCGGGGCGGATGGGGAAAGAGCCTGGTTGGAAGTGGCCGATACCGGCGTGGGCATTGCACCGGAGCTGCAGGGGCGCATTTTTGAGCCGTTCTTTTCCACCAAGGCGGCCAGCGAGGGCAGCGGGCTAGGCCTTGCGGTGGTGCACGGCATCGCCGTCCGCCACGGCGGCAGGGTGGAGGTGGCCAGCGAACCCGGCCGAGGGTCGGTGTTTCGGGTGACCATTCCGCTGGCCGATGGGCCACCTGCGGGGGAGGCGGAGCAGCGCCAGGACCTTCCCTCGTTCCATCAGGGTGGCGCTGGACGCCAGGTTCTGTTGGTGGAGGACGAGGAAGGGGCGCGGGAGGGGATCCGCGACGCCCTCACCCTGCTGGGCTACGCCGTGGAGGCGGTGGGCAGCGCCGAGGAGGCTTTGGCAGTCGCCGCTGAACGGAGCTTCGACGTGCTGCTGTCGGACTTGCTGCTGCCGGGCATGCACGGGGGCGAGCTGGCCGAACGCTTGCGGCAGCGCTGGCCGGCGCTCAAGGTCATCATCATGTCCGGCTACGCTCAGGACGAAGCGATTCGCCGCGGCGTGGGCGAGGGAGCGGTGCGGTTTTTGCAAAAGCCCTTCGACCTGGCCTCGCTGGCCCAGGAACTGGAGAGCGCTCTGGCCCACTGAGCGGGCGGCTGCCGAGGGAGGGGTGATGCGAAGGGTGGTTTTCAACCAGAAGGGCGGCGTGGGCAAGTCCACCATCGTCTGCAACCTGGCGGCGGTGGCGGCGCACGCCGGGCGCCGCGTACTGGTGGTGGACCTCGACCCCCAGGCCAACAGCACCGCTTACCTGCTGGGTAGCGGCGCCGCCGAAGCACCCCCCGGGGCCGCCGCGCTGTTCGAGCAAACGCTAGGCTTTAGGCTATTTCGCGAGGATCCCAGGGCCTTCGTACACCCGACGCCGTTTCCATCGCTGTTTCTGCTGCCGGCCTCCCGCCAGCTCGAGGAGCTGCAGCCGAAGCTGGAGTCCCACTACAAGATCTACAAGTTGCGGGAGGCCCTTGCGGCGCTGGCGGGAGATTTCGACGAGGTGTGGATCGACACGCCCCCGGCGCTTAACTTCTTCACCATGTCGGCGCTCATCGCCGCCCAGCGCTGTCTCATCCCCTTTGACTGCGACGATTTCTCCCGCCGCGCCCTGTACGCGCTACTGGAGGTAGTGCGGGAGGTGAAAGCCGACCACAACCCCGAGTTGGAGGTGGAGGGGATCGTGGTGAATCAGTTTCAAAGCCGTGCCGCACTCCCCCGGCGCCTGGTGGAGGAGCTGCGCGGCGAGCGCCTGCCGGTGCTGGAGCCCTTTTTGAGCTACTCGGTGAAGGTGCGGGAATCCCATCAAGCCGCGCGCCCCCTCGTGTACCTGCAGCCGAACCACAAGCTGGCCCGCCAGTTTGTGGAGTTGGCGGAGAACGTAAGCCGTCGGCACCCTGCGGCGCGGAGGCGATCTCCCGCGAGCCGACGGCCGGGGGGCGGCGAGGCCTAGACCGCCATCAGCCAGCCGTGGGTGTCGGGTCGGTCGCCGTACTGGATGCCGGTGAGCGTCTCCCGCAGCAGCCGGGCGATGGGCCCCTCGCCGCCGTCGCCGACCCGATAGACGATCTCCTTTCCATCCACCACATCCACCAGCTCCCCCACTGGGGAGACCACGGCTGCGGTGCCGCAGCCGAAAATCTCGGTGCAGTCACCGGTCTGAAGGCCGTTGAACACCTCTTCGATGTGGATGGCGCGTTCCACGAACGGGATCCCCAGCTCGCGGCAGACCACCCCGATGCTCTCCCGCGTCACGCCCTCCAGGATCGTGCCCGAGGTGGGAGGCGTGGTGACGACCCCGTCGCAGACGAACATCAGGTTCATGGCGCCCACCTCTTCCACGTGGCGGCGCTCCACCGCGTCGAGCCACATCACCTGGTGACACCCGCGGCGCTTGGCCTCCTCGCCGGCCAGCAGGGAGGCGGCGTAGTTGCCGCCGGTCTTGGCGAAGCCGGTGCCCCCTGGAGCGGCGCGCACCCAGTCCCGGGCGACCAGGATGCGGACGCCCCCCTCGGTGTTGAAGTAGGGCCCGGTGGGTCCAGTGATGATGAAGAAGAGGAAGCGGGAGGAGGACTTCACCCCCAAGGCTTCTTCGGTGGCGATCATCGCCGGGCGGATGTAGAGCGCGCCGGGGCGGGGCGGGGTCCACGCCTGGTCGCGGCGTACCAGGGCGCGGATCGCCTCCAGGTGCCATTGGACTGGCAGCTCGGGCATCGACATGCGGCGGGCGGACCGGTTGAAGCGGGCGGCGTTGCGGTCGGGACGGAACACGTACACGCTGCCGTCGGCGTGGCGAAACGCTTTCAGGCCTTCGAAGATCTCTTGTCCGTAGTGCAGCACGGCAGTGGCCGGCGACAGGGAGAGCGGTCCGAAGGGCACGATGCGCGGGTCGTGCCACCCTCGATCGGCCTCCCATTCCATGAGGAACATATTGGGAGAAAAAGTCTTACCGAAGGGGAGCCGGGCAGGGTCGAGAGGTTCAACGGGGGGACGGACCACCGAAAGATCACGGATCTCCATGGCCTTCCTCTCTGCGCGGTGCCGCCGCGCGAAAAACTGCACAAGCAGAGTAGCGCAACGCTGGGCGGATCACCACCCCCCGCCGGGAGTGTGGCGAAAACTCTTCGGCCCGCAAACCTTCCTGGAGAGGATTCGCTGGCTTCTCGGCCAACCTGCGGCTGGCGGCTGCGCTGCCCGCGACTTTTGCTGCGTGAGCCTGCACCGCCGAGGGTGCACCTCCCGGCCAGCCTCACCACCGACGCTTCCGGCCACGGCTCGGCGAAGCGCAGGCTCCCAGGCCTGTTCCTCCAGGGCGTAGGGCGATCGACGTCAGCCACCGTCGCCGAGTGGGTCACGGACCCGGTCGCGGACGGTCCTGGACCCGCACCCGGTCACGCTCGTGAAGAGGGTGGCCGCCGGCGGATACGCACAGGACAGTGACCCCAGCCTGCGCTCCAGCCACGCTGTTGGCGCCGGGCGGGGGAGGCCTATCGTTGGTGGGGGTGGAATGCTAGGCTCGCGGGGAGGACCGTGACGCCGCGACCAGACCCCAAACCGACGCCCGCCCAACCCGGCGCCGCTGCCAAGCGGACGGCGACGGTGAGGTTGGCGGACACCATCCGCCACGCCGTTGAGCTGTGGCGACCCCACGCCGGTGCCGCCGCCGTCTTGCTCGCCGTGCTGGCGGTGCCCCAGGGGTACAAGGCGTTTTTCGCCTACAGCCAGCGCCTGCTGGTGGACGGGGGGATCTTGGGCCGCAATGGCCCGCTCATGGTGCGGGTGCTGGCCGCACTGGCGGTGGGGTTCCTGCTGGCCGGGGCGGCGCAACTGCTCGCCGACTACCTGCGCGCCCGGGCCAGCGCGGCCATCATCAATGGTGTCCGGGAGAAGATGTTCCACCACCTGCAGCGGCTTTCCATGGGCTACTTCGCCCGCGTGCGGGCAGGCGACGTGGTGGCACGCTTCACCTCGGACCTGGCTGACATCCAGAAGAGCCTCACCACGCGGGTGGTGGACGCGGCGTTCGCACTGCTCGGCCTGGTCATCAACATCCCCGTCGCCTTTGCTCTGGAGTGGCGGCTGGCCCTGGTGATGTTGGCCGGCTTGCCGCTAGTGGGGATCGGCACGCGGCTGTTCGGGGGCAGCGCGGCCGCCGCTCGTTATCGCCTCAAACAGGAGGAGGGGGCGCTGGCCGCCTCGGTGCAGGAGAACGTCCGCGCCCAGGCGGTGGTCAAGGTCTTCGGGCTGCGGCCGTGGGTGGCGCAGCGCTTCGCCGCGCAACTGGCGTCTCTGGAGAAACGGTTCACCCGTGCCGACTTCCTCGCCGAGGTGGTGGGCACCTCGTCGAGCTTGGCGGTGTTGGCGGTCCAGGTCCTGGTACTCGGCGTCGGAGCGTACCTGGCGGTGAGCGGCCGGCTGTCGCCGGGCACCTTGGTGGCGTTCCTGTCGCTGCACGCCATCGTCTCCAAGGATATCTACGACCTCACCAAGAAAGTGGTGCCGGCGCTCATCGCCTCGGCGGGCGGCCTGCAACGCATCGAGGAGATCACCGGGGAGCCCATCGACGTGCGGGAGGAGAAGGGTGCCCGTCCCCTGCCGCCGGGCCCGGTGGGGTTTCGGCTGGAGGAGGTGACCTTTGCTTACCCCGGTGGGAAGCCGGTGCTGGAGCGTGTGTCGCTGGAGATACCGGCGGGACGGCGGGTCGCTTTGGTGGGTGGCTCAGGTTCGGGAAAGAGCACCGTGCTGGGGTTGCTGCTGCGCTTTTTCGACCCGCAAGGCGGCCGCGTGCTGGTCAACGGCGTGGATTTGCGGAGTGTTTCGTTGGAGTCGTTCTACGCTCGGGTGGGTGTGGTCTTTCAGGAGAGCTTTCTCTTCGACGGCACGGTGTGGGAGAACATTGCCTTGGGGAAACTGGGAGCGGGTGGGGGCGAAGTTCAAGCCGCCGCCCGGGCGGCGGAGCTGCACGACGCCATCGTCGCACTCCCGCAGGGGTACGACACGCCGGTGGGCGAGCAAGGAGGGCGGCTGTCGGGCGGACAACGCCAGCGCTTGGCCATTGCGCGCGCCATCCTGCGCAATCCCGCGGTGCTGCTGCTGGATGAAGCCACCTCGGCGCTGGATCCCGCCACCGAGTCGGCCATCAACGCGACTCTGTCGCGGCTGGCGGTGGGGCGCACGGTGGTCACCGTGACCCACCGGCTGGCGGCGGCCTGCGATGCCGACCTCATCGTGGTGTTGGACCACGGAAGGGTGGCCGAGATTGGCAACCACGCCGAGCTGTTGGCCCGCGGCGGCGTGTACGCGGCGCTGTGGACCAAGCAGAGCGGCGTGGAGGTGCGCAGCGAGGCCGCTACGGCGCGCGGCGACACCCTGGCGGTGCGGGTGCGCCCTCACCACCTGCGTTCCGTCCCCCTGCTGGCTGGCGTAGAGGAGGCGGCCCTCGCCGACCTGGCGGCTCGCATGGTGGTGGAGAACTGGGAGGCGGGCCGCGTGGTGGTGCGGGAGGGAGAGGTTGGCGACCGCTTCTTCGTCATCGCCCGTGGCCGGGTGGAGGTGACGCTGCACGTGGGGGGCACGGTGCGGCACATGGCGGCGCTGGACGACGGCGATTTCTTTGGCGAACAGGCGCTGCTGGCGGGGGCCCGGCGCACCGCCACGGTGCGGACGCTGACCCCATGCCTCTTGTTAGTCCTGGAACGGAGCGCTTTCGAGGAGGTGGTACGTGCCCACCCCACGCTGCAAGGGGCCGTGGAGGAGGCGGCGGCACGCCGTCTCGCCCGCACGCGGGATCTCCACGCAGCGCTGGACGAGACCACGCTTTTGGAGGGGTGAGGCGGGCGCGGCCGGAGAAGGCCGGCGTGGGGAGCGAGTAGGGGGCTGGGAGAGCCGCGCATGGAAGGGCGAACCGCTGCCCCTTCAACGCGCCAGGTAGTGGCACCCCACCGAGGTGGTATTGCGTTGCGCTGCCGCAGCGATCAGCCCGGCCGCCGTACAGCCGTGGAAGAGGTCCACCAGCGACGCCGAAATGGGCGTAGTGCGGTAGAAGGCGGTGAGGCGCACCAGCTGGTGCCGCAGGTCCGCAACGGCGCGCTCCAGGCGCTCGCGGGTGCGCACGATGCCCACGTAGTTCCACATGGTGTGGCGGATCGCCGACCAGTCCTGGGCGATGAGCGCCGGGTCCTCGTTGGAGGGACCTGGAACGGGCTCCCAGTCGCCGATGGCCCCGGCCTGTTCCCGGGAGAGGGGGATCTGACGGGCGAACGCTGACGCCTCCCGCCCCGCCGCCAGGCCGAACGTCAGCCCCTCCAACAGCGAGGTGGACGCCAGCCGGTTGGCGCCGTGCACGCCGGTACACGCCACCTCACCGGCCACATGGAGGCCGGGGATGTTGGTCCGGCCGGCGAGGTCGGAGACGATACCGCCGCAGGTGTAGTGGGCGGCGGGCACCACCGGAATGCGCTCGTTGCGAATGTCGATGCCGTACTTGGCACAGCTCTCGGCCACCGTGGGGAAGCGCCTCGCCAGCTCCTTGGCCTTCCCGCCCAGATCGAGGTAAACGCACTCGGCGCCGGTGGAGTGCATCTCGTCGATGATGGCGCGGGTGACCACGTCGCGGGGGGCCAGCGGCCCCAACGGGTGGTAGCGCTCCATGAACAGCTCGCCCTTGGAGTTCACCAAGCGTGCCCCGGCGCCCCGCAACGCCTCGGTGATCAGATGGCGCGGCGCCCCCGGCACGTACAGGCAGGTGGGGTGGAACTGGATGAACTCCAAATTGAGCAGGCGCGCCCCGGCGCGCGACGCCATGGCGAAGCCGGAGCCGATGGAACCGGGCTGGTTGGAGGTGTGGATGTACACCGCTCCGGCCCCCCCGGTGGCCAGCACGGTGGCGTCCGCCGTCACCGTGCACACCCGGCCGCTGGCCACCTCCAAGAGGTAGGCGCCGGCACAGCGATTCTCCAGAGAGTAACGATCGGCGGCGCGGCGGCTGTGGTGGTGCGTGGTGAGCAGGTCCACCCCCTGGTAGCCGGGCACCAAGCGGATGCGCGGGTGCGAGCTGGCGGCCCGCTGCAGCGCCGTCTGGATGGCCGCGCCAGTGCGATCGGCGGCGTGGATGATGCGGGGTACCGAGTGGGCGCCCTCTAGAGCGAGGTCAAGGGAGCCATCGGGCCGGCGGTCGAACGGCACCTCCAGGCGCTCGATGAGCCACTCGCGCACGCACTCTGGGCCATGCTCGGCAAGAAAGGTGGCGGCCTCGGGGAGGCCGTAGTTGGCCCCCGCGGCAAGGATATCCCGGGTGAGCAGGGCGGGGGAGTCGTCGACGCCGCGATAAACAATCCCCCCTTGCGCCCAGGCGGTATTGGTGGCGCCGGGCTCGGCGGTGCGGCACACGAGGAGCACCTCGGCGCCACTTTCGGCGGCACCTAAGGCGGCGGCGAGGCCGGCGACGCCGGTCCCGAGAACGAGTACCTGGCAGTGTTCGCGGTCGGCCAGCTTCATGGTCGCACTTTCAAAGAAAGATCCAGGGCGGCGGCGGAGTGGGTGAGGGCCCCCACCGAGATGAAGTGGACACCGGTGCGCGCAATTTCGGCAGCGTTGGCCAGGGTAATCCCGCCGGAGGCCTCCAGACGCGCCCGGCCGCCCACCTCCTCCACGGCTTGCCGCATCTCCTCCACGCCCATATTGTCCAGCATGATGTGCTCCACCTGGCAGGCCAGCGCTTGACGCACCATCTCCAAGGAGGTGCACTCTACCACCAGTGGAAACTGCCGGCCCAGATGAGCCCGCACCCGAGCCACCGCCTCGGCTAAGGAGGGGCAGGCGTCCAGGTGGGTGTCCTTGAGCATCGCCGCGTCGAAAAGCCCCATGCGGTGGTTGACCCCTCCCCCGCAGCGCACCGCGTGCTTCTCCAGGGCGCGCCAGCCGGGGGTGGTCTTGCGGGTGTCCAGCACCTGACAGTGGGTTCCGATGAGGGCGTCGACAAAGCGGCGGGTGAGGGTGGCGACCCCGGAGAGTCGGGCGATGAAGTTCAACGCGGTGCGCTCGGCGGCCAGCACGGCGCGGGCACGGCCGGCCACCACGGCCACCACGTCGCCCCGCTGCACCGCGGACCCGTCCCCGTGCAGCACGTCCACCTGGCAGGAGGGGTCGAGGAAGGTGAAGGCGGCCGCAAAGGCGGGCGCGCCGGCGATGACCCCGTCGCCCTTGGCCACGAGCAGGGCTTGCACCTGGGCGTGCTCCTGGAAGACTGCGTTACCCGTGACATCGGGCAGGTCCTCGGCGAACGCCGCCGCCAGCAGAGGTGGGAGGTGGCGGTCATAGGGGGGCGGCAGCTGGTTCACTACACCATTGTACTTGGCGAGGCCCCAGGCTTCGCAGCGCCGCTGGGGTGCTGCGCCTATCCGAAGGGGATCGTCACGGCCTCGGCTCGGCGGCGGCTGGCCGGGAGCGGGCGGCGTGCAACGCCTCGAAGACGTCGCCGGGGAGTTGAAAGGCCTCCGGCTGGCCGGTCTGAGGGAATAGCCACAGGTACTCCCCCGCGGCCACCAGGCGGGTAAATGCCACCCCCTGCTGGCGGACGCTGAGCCCCAGCCGCAGAAGGGGAGGGGAAGGGGCGAGGCCCTCGTACACCTCCACGAGGGGGCCGGCCTCGGGGAAGATCTGGGGCCCCCACAGCACCACTAGCCCCTGGTCGGTTCTGCTCACGTCGCTGACCACCGTGGGCACGGAGAGGGCACGAAACGCCTTTTGACCTTCCTCGGTGAGCTGGGCTTTCACCTCCGCCGGCATCTCCTTCCCCCTCTCACCTTCGTGCCCTGCCCAGGTTTTCTGGCCTTCCCAGCTGCCCACCTCCTCCCTCCCCCGCAGCAGGCGCAGGCGCTGCCGGGTGTGCTGGTGGACCACCCACAGTTCGTTCTCGTCGTGGGGAGCCAAAAGGACGGCGCTGGACAGGGCGGCGGGTACGCCGCTGAGGTCCGGCGCCGGCTCGGGCGCCAGCCAACGTTCCCGTTCTTCCCCGCGGAGCGTCACCCGCGCCAGCAGAGCGTCGCCCACCTCTAGGCCGCGGCGTTCCCCTTGGGTGCGGAAGCGCAGGGGGATGATGGCCGCCACCAGGTCTCCCTTGTGCCAGACCACACTGGTGATGCCGTGGGCGCGCAGGGAAAAGCGGCTCTCCACCTGGGCCGGCGTGAGCACCACCACGTCGTTGCCGTTCCAAAACGCCAGCCGACTGCCGTCGCCCTGGCAGGCCAGCCCCCTCCACCGGGGGTGGGTTTCGGTGGGTTGCCAATTGCGCACCACCCGCTGGTGCCGCAGGGCCCCGTCGGCGCGGAACTCCAAAAGCGTGCCTTTTTGGGTGTCGAGGGCCAAAATACGCCCCTTTTCGGTGGCGCAGGCCAGCCAGGCACGGCTCCACTGGTGCTGGGCGAGGTCGCTGTGCACCCGGGTGGACTCCAGTCTCCCCCACCCAGCGACTCCCTCGGCCCATGGGGGACGGGGCGAGGGAGGGGCCGCGGCGGTGGTCGCCCATAGGACAACAGCTAAGGCCAGCCGATGCATGGGGCTCCTCCTTTGGAGTCAGGTGAAATCCCGCTGGACTCCCTAGTCACAATCGTACTCTACAAATCCACGGTACTCGCCGGTCTCGTCGTCGAAGACGACGCAGACGGTGCAGCCTGAACGGCAAGGGTCGGGGACGCAGATGTCCGGGGGGCCACAGTGGACCCCGGCGAAACTCACCTCGGCGGCCAGCAGCGCCGCCACCAGACCCAAAAGCCGCCGCGCACGTGGGTGACCCATGGTTTTCATCCAGCTCGACTTTCCCTTTTCGCAGCCGGGGTGCGGCGTGCTCTATGGGACGAGGATACCGCCCCCCCCCCCGCTGTCAAGCCCCTCGCGGGGTGGCCAGCGCCGCGGCCACGGCGGCCATGTGTTCGGGGGAGGTGCCGCAGCAGCCCCCCAGGCGTGCCCCCACGGCGAGCCACCCCTGGGCGCAGCGGGCGCCCCTCACCGGAGGGAGGGCTGCGGACAGAGGGTCTACCCCTGCCTCACGGGGGCCGGACGTCGCCGGGCCCTGGCCCAGGGGGGGGAGCTCCGCTGCCCAGGGCAAGGGCGATGGAAACGGCGGCGAGAATCCCCGCCCCCAGGGCGGCCACGCCCCCCAACAGAGCACGCCCCCAGCTGAGCCCACGCCCGCGCAGGTAGATCGCCCCCCAACTCGGCCCCACGGCGAGGGCCAGCAGCAGCGGCACCGGCAGCCACCGGCCCACGCCCGGCACGAACAGCCAAGCCGCGGAGGCCGCCCACCCGGCGGCCAGGCTGCCCAGCAACCGTACCAAGGCGCCCCAGACCCGGCCCGCCGCGCCGGTGAAGAACAAACCGCAGCCGGCGCCGGCGGCAAAGCCGGCGGTGACGGCGGCGCCGAAGGTGGCGGAACGCCGAGCCAGACCGGGGGGCGCAGGCACCTCAAGAGCCGCAAAGGTTACCAAGACCACCGCCGCCCCCAAGGCGGCAGCTGCCGACACGGCAGCCACGGTGGCCAGAAGGGCCCCCTCCGGCCGGTCTCCCACCCTCATCAGAACAGCTCCCGTACCCAGCGGGGGAAGGAGCGGGTGAGGTCGCTGGGGGGAATCCCCCGCTCGCCCACGATCCCGCGAATGTCTGGATTGTCCGGCAGCTCCCAAAGGAGGAACTCTCGCAGCTCCGGCGCCAGCTGTCGGAAGTGCAGAGTGCCGCCGGCCACCCCCAGCCCGTCCACCGGCGGCGCTAGCCCCCGCAGCAGAAGAAAAGTGGGGAAGAGGCTAGTATCACCGGGCGGCAACGCTGCGTTGGCGGTCAGGAAAAGCATCTTTCCAAAACGGTGTCGGGCAGCCTCGCCTACCTCTGGCCACAACAACCCCAGGAGTTCCCCCATCTCGGCCAAGCCGCTCCCGCAAGGGAGGTACTCGGTCCTGCCGGCGGCGTGGACGAGCACCTTGGCGCAGGCGGCCTTACCCCGGGCGTGGCGGCGCAGCTCCTCTTCGGCCGCGACCCGTTCCCCCTCGCTGGGGGAAAACAGCTGCGCCACCAATTGGCGAAACTTCGCGACGTCCTTGGGGCCTGCCCACTGCACAAAGGCGATGCGCTCACCGCTCGCGTCGTGGAGGGCCCAAAGGCGTCCCCCGGCCAGGGGATCGGATACCGAGGTGCTCGTCACCAAACCCTCGGGGAGGGCGAGCCAGGTGCGCAGCACCATCGTGCGCGGAACCCTTGCGCTGGTTTTGAGATAGTCCCGTACCAGGGCAGCCGAGGGGCGGCGGCCGTGGCGCAGCTCCTCCTGCACTGCCTTGGCTGCCACCTCCACCTGCACCGCCACCTCCCTGGCCACTCCGTCCAACTGCACGGTGTCCTCTGAAACCACCAGGAGCTTCACCGGCTCGCTACCCAGCCCTCGCACCTCCAGCAGTTGCCACCCCACCGACACCGGTGCAACCAAAGCGAACATGACCGCTGCTAGCATCGCTCCTCCCTCCGCACACAGCGCCCGCGGCAACCACCGCCGCCCGTCCACCTCCCTCAGGCCAATCCTGGCAAGAAGGGCGGCCCGAGGGCCCACCTGGCCACCGCCACAGCCCCATTATCCGCTGACCTCCGCCATGCATATGCCCACGCAGGTGCGCCATGCCGACCAGGCAGCCTCGAGGCATCCCGCAAGACAGGGTGCGAAGAAGCGGCAAAGCGTACCGTAACAGAGGTCATCGATCTGATTGTACACATCCTCATGGCAAGCAAAGAGACACGCGTGCTAGGAGCTGGCGGCAGCTGGCGGCGGCGAAGCTAGGATCGCCACCGCCAGGACCACGCCAGTAAGGCCAGCCAGGAGCCGCGCACCTTCGTTACCCATCGTTTTCATCGAGTTGGATCCTCCCTTGTCGCAGCCGCGGGTGCGGCTTGAAGTATGGGACGAGGATACCGCCCCCCCCCGCTGTCAAGCCCCTGGCGGGGTGGCCAGCGCCGCGGCCACGGCGGCCACGTGTGCGGGGGAGGTGCCGCAGCAACCGCCAAGGAGGTGCGCCCCCAGGGCGACCCACCCCTGGGCGCAGCGAGCGTAGCGCTCCGGCTCCAGGGGTTGCGCTGCCAAGTGGGGGGCATCGGCGGCGAAATAGCCGTTGTTGGCATACACCGCCAGGGGCACGTGGGTGGACTCCGCCAGGGCGCTGAGGGCTGGCATGATGTCGTTGACGGCGGTGCAGTTGATTCCCACCGCCGCCACCTCCGGCTGGGACACGGCAGCCGCGGCGACCCCCACCTCCTCCCCGGAGAGCAGGCATCCGCCCCCGCGGCAGGCGAAGGACACGATCACCGGCAGGCCAGTGGCGCGCGCGCCGTCCACGGCGGCTACAGCTTCCCGTATTGTGTTGAAGGTCTCCAAAAGCAGGGCGTCAGCGCCGGCGGTGGCGAGAAGGTGGGCAGTGGCGGCGTGCTCTTCCAGCAGCACCTGGTCGTCGGGCACCAGGTCCGGGCGGTAGCAGTCCTCCAGGGTGGTCATGGAGGCGACGACGAGCACCTTTCGGCCGGCTTCCTCCGCCCCTTCCCGGGCCAGCCGGACGGCGGCGGCGGCCAGCTCCGCCGCCCGCTCCTCCAGCCCGTGGCGCCGCAGCGAATAGGGGGCGACGCGAAAAGTCAGGGCGGTGAGTACCTCGGCGCCGGCGGCGGCGTAGTCTCGGTGGAGGCGGCGCACTTCCTCGGGGGCGTCAAGCAGCGCTCCCACCCCCCACAGCTGGCCCGCCGCCACCACCCCGCGGCGCAGGAGCTCGCCCGCGCCGGCGCCGTCCAGCACCCGCGGCCGCGCTTCGAGCCACCCCCGCAGGTGTTCCGGCGTCAGCACCGCCGCCCCGGGCGAGCGCCGAGACCGTCGGCTCGTCGTACCATGCCAAGGATGATATCTCGGGAAGGCGCGGTGCTGGTGGGGGTGGTGCTGCCAGGCCTGTCGCGGCGGGCGGTGGCGGATCATCTGGACGAGTTGGCGCAGCTGGTGGACACTGCCGGCGGCGTGGAGGTGGGCCGGGTGGTGCAGGAGCGCCCCGCACCGGACCCGGCGTTTTTCATTGGCCGCGGCAAGGTGGCCGAGTTGGCCCAGTTGGTGGGTGAAACCAAGGCGCGCATGGTGGTGTTCGACGACGACCTCTCAGGGGCGCAGGTGCGCCATCTCGAGGAGGAGCTTCCGGAGGGCGTGAAGGTGCTGGACCGCGCCGGCGTGATCTTGGACATCTTCGCCATGCGGGCCCGCACCCGGGAGGCGCAAACCCAGGTGGAACTGGCGCAGCTGGAGTACCTCCTGCCCCGCCTCACCCGGCGCTGGCGTCACCTGTCGCGCCAGGCCGGCGGCATCGGCACCCGGGGGGTGGGGGAAACCCAGTTGGAGACCGACCGCCGCCTCATCCGGCGGCGCATCGCCCATCTCAGGCGACGGCTGGCCGAGGTGGAGCGGGAGCGGGAAGTCCAACGCCGGCGCCGCGCCCGCCTGCCCGGAGTCGCCCTGGTGGGGTACACCAACGCGGGCAAGAGCACGCTCTTTCAAGCCCTGACCGGAACGCAGACGCTCATCGAAGATCGCCTCTTCGCCACCCTCGATCCCCGCGTCCGCCGCGCCGAGCTGGGTGATGGGCTGGTGGTCACGGTGGCCGACACCGTCGGCTTCATCCGCAAGCTCCCCCATCACCTGGTGGCGTCGTTCCGTTCCACTCTGGCCGAGGCGCTGCACGGCGATGTGCTGGTGCACGTCGTCGACGCTTCGCACCCGGGGTGGGTGGAGCAGTGGCAGGTGGGGGAGGAGGTGCTGGCGTCGCTGGGCGTGGAGCCGGTCGGCAGCGTGTTGGCGCTGAACAAGATCGACCTGCTGCAAGAGCCCCCGCCGGCCCCCCTGCAGCGCACCGCCGTGGCCATTTCAGCGCGCACCGGCGCGGGGCTGGAGGACCTGCAACGGGTGCTGCGGCAGCGCATTCTGGCGCTGCCAGGTCTGGAGGTGCTGCGCTTCCCCGCCGAGGGCGGCGAGGCGCTGCGCACTGCCATGGCCACGGAAGATGTGGTCGCTCAGCGGTTTACCACGGATGGCATCGAGTTGGTGGTGCGGCGAGGTGGCGCGCGCGAGGCGTGAATAGGTGAGACGCAGCGGGCACGGGGCTTTCAGCCCCGCGGTCCGGCCGCAGGCTCGCCCCTCGAGGGCGTGGGAGATGGCAGGGCCCCCCACCCGGCGGGGCTGCGCCCCGCAGTCCCGCCGCAGGCCGCCTTTTACGGTGCCCGGGAAGCGTCGCTGGAGCAGTGGGCGAGGGCTGGGGAGGCGAGGAAACGGCGCCAGGCGGTGCGCCAGGGGACCCAGTCGTGGCCGCCGGTCTCGGCAAACACTCGCTCCTGGGGCAGGATCTCGGCCAGCAGGCGGTGAGCTGCAGCGAAGGCGTCCTCCGTGCCATAGCCGAGAAACACCGGCGGTACCACACCTTCATGGCGAGCGACGCGACGTGCCCAGCGCCACAGATCGCGCTCGAAGGACTTGCCGGTTCTTTGCCGCTCGCTCCAGGCGCGCGCTCCGCCGGCGCTGGCCACCTCCTGTACGATCGCGCGGTCGCCCAGAAACGGGGCGATCAGGAAGATGCCGTCTACCTCGCCGGGGTGGTTGAGATCGTAGAGGATGGCTCCGGTGCCGCCCATGGAGATCCCCACCAGCCACACCGTACGGTAGCCGCGCGCCCGCGCCGGTTGGAGGACGTCGGCGCCCAGGCGCTCCAGGACGGTACCGCGCCGGTAGTAGCCCAGGTGCGCGTCCACCGCCATGAGATCGGCGGCAATGGCGCTGCTGCGCGCATCGGCGATGAAGCCGCGACGTTCGAAGTCGTGGATGCGGTCGTACCGCCCGGGCAGCAGGACCAACAGGCACGGCGCCGGCGACGTGGTGGCGGGGTAGGAAAGCACCGACATGGGCTGGCGCGCCGGGCGCAGCGCCGCACACCCCGACGTCAAAGCCGATACCGCCGTGACTGCCAGAAGCATCGCCCGGGATGAGCCCACCGTTGCACCTCCCCATCGCCCAGCGACAGCGATCCTACGCTGCCCGCCAACAGCCGCTGCGGGCTCCTTCATCCGGCGGCCGGTTTCCCGTACAGTGGTGCAGGCCCGCCCCTGTGGTGGGGAGCGAGGGAGGTGCCTGGTGGTGAGGAAGCTGGCGATGGCAGTGGCGCTGGTGGTGGCCCTGGCGGGGGCGGCGACCGCGGCCGACATGGCTCGCTCGGTGGATGCGCTGTCTCGCACCGAACTGGCCAGCGTCATCCGCTTGCTGGCCGACGACCTGCTGGAGGGGCGGGCACCCGGGACGCCGGGCGGCAACCTGGCGGAGCTGGTGAGCGAAGCCTTGATGTCGTGGATGGGCTTGGCGCCGGGGTGGCGAGGCGGGTACCGCCAGCCTTTCCAGCTGAGCGGTTTCGCCACCACGGCCCTCACCGTAGAGGGGCGCGGGCGGCGCCTGGCGTTCCTCGCGGAGGTGGTCGGCAACTACCTGCGCCCCAGCGGCGAGTTCGATTTCCAGGCGGAGGCGGTGTTCGCCGGCTTCGGGGTGCGGGCGCCGCGGTGGGAGTGGGACGACTACAAGGACACCTCGGTGGCAGGCCGCGTGGTCATCGTGCGGGTCAACGACCCCGGCAGCGTCCACCCCCACCTCTTCGAGGGTCGCACCCTCACCTACTACGGGCGCTGGCGCTACAAGATCGAGGAGGCGGCGCGCCGTGGGGCGCGGGGCATCTTGCTGATCCATACCGACGCCAGCGCCGGCTATGGCTGGCAGGTGGTGCGCAACTCCTGGGGGGGTGAGAGCCTGTATTTGCCCGCCAGCTTGGCCAATCCGTTGGAGTTTGCCGGTTGGATTAGCGAGGCGGGGCTGCGCCGACTGCTGGCCGAGTCGGGGGTGGAACTGGAGGCCCTGTACGCGGCCTCCCAACGACGGGACTTTCGCCCGGTGCCGCTGGGCTTTTCACTGCGCATTGCCGGCCGGCACGAGTACCGCACCTTGACGGTAAACAACGTGGTGGGGGAGATCCCCGGCCGGCGGCCAGAGCGGGTGGTGCTGGTGGCGCACCTCGACCATTTGGGCCGGGATGAGCGCCGTAGCGGGGACCAGATCTACAACGGCGCCATCGACAACGCCTCGGCGGTGGCGGCGCTGCTGCTCACCGCCCGCATCCTCAAGGAGCATCAGTCCTCACTCCTCTACTCGGTGACTGTGCTGGCCTGCCAAGCCGAAGAGGAGGGCCTGCTAGGCTCCACCCACTTTGTGGCCGAAAGCGACCGCAACAGCATCGTGGCGGCCATTAACTTCGAGTCCACGCCGGTGTGGGGACCCAGCGGCAGCGTCATGGGCATCGGCGCCCAGTACTCCACCCTGGAGGACCTGCTGCAAGGGGTGGCAGCGCGCGCCGGGGTGGGTTACAGCCAGTTCTCCATGTCGGAGCAGGGCTTTTTTTTCCGCTCCGATCAGTTCTCCTTCGCCCGGGCCGGCATCCCGGCGTTGTGGATTTCGGCCGGCGAGGACTTTTTCTCCGGGCGTAACCACCTCAAGGAGTTCTTCACCGGTGCGTATCACACCCCTGAGGACCAGTTCGATCCCACCTGGGAGCTGGAGTCCCTGCGGCAGACGGTGCGCTACGCGGTGATGCTGGTGGAGGCCATCAACCAAGCCCCCCAGCCGCCCCGCTGGAAGCGGCCGCTGGACTTTCCTGTGGAGTGACTAGGCGGGCAGTGGCGGCGATTCGGCGGTTGTGCCAGTGGGCAAGACGGAGACACCATGAGAGCTGGGGAGTCGCTGCCAGCCGCGGCGGAGCTGCCGAGGAGTGTGCAACCCGGGCAGGAAGAATTGCGTATCATCTCGTGAGTCGGTGAGGCGGCTGCCTCTCTGCCCGAGGAGGACACCCCATGAAACGACGCTTGGCTGTTTTCCTACTCTTTGGCTTGGCCGCGACCTTTGCTGCCGCCGCGGATGTTGGGGATCCTTTCCTGTGGCTGGAGGAGGTGGAAGGCGAGCGCGCCCTGGCCTGGGTTAAGGAACAGAACGCCAAGACCACGGCGGTGTTCGAGGCGTTGCCGGTCTACCGACAAATTTACGACCGCACCCTGGCTATCCTGGATTCCTCGGAGCGCATCCCCTTCCCGTCGCTGTACGGGACCACTGTGTACAACTTCTGGCAGGACGAGCACAACCGGCGCGGCGTCTGGCGGCGCACCACCCTCGATTCGTACCGCACTCCAACACCCCAGTGGGAAACGGTGCTGGATATCGACGCCCTCACGGCCGCCGAGAAGGTGCCGTGGGTCTTCAAAGGCGCGACGTGTCTGCCGCCGGCCTACCGCCGCTGCATGGTGGCGCTGTCGCGGGGGGGCGGGGACGCCGTGGAGTATCGGGAGTTGGACACCGCCGCCAAGAGTTTCGTCACGGACGGGTTCTTTCTCCCCGAGGCCAAGTCGCGGGTGGCTTGGAAGGACGAAAACACCCTCTGGGTGGGCACGGACTTTGGCCCCGACTCCCTCACTACCTCGGGCTACCCCCGGCTGGTCAAGTTGTGGACCCGCGGGACACCCTTGGGTGAGGCCAAGCTGGTTTTCGCCGGCGAGCCCACCGACATGGTGGTGAGCGGCTACACCCTGTTCAAGGGGGAGGATCGCTACGACGTGGTGGTGCGCACCCCCGCCTTTTTCCGCGCCGAGATGTTCTTGCTTCTGGGAGGACGACTGGTCAAGCTGGACCTACCCGAGGACGTGGACGTACGCGAGACCTTCGCCGACCACCTGCTGTTCGCCCTGCGCTCCGACTGGACCGTGGGTGGAACCACCTATAAAGCCGGCTCGCTCCTTGCGGCGCCGTTGGATACGTTGCTGCGCGGTTCCCGGCGATTGCACGTCCTGTTTCAGCCGGAGGCTCGCACCTCGTTGGGGCAAGTGACCTCCACCCGCCATCGCCTGCTGGTCACCACCCTGGAGAACGTGCGCGGCCGGCTTGCCTCATTCACACATAAAGATGGCGCCTGGGTGCGGGAGGAGATCCCGCTGCCCGGCGTGGGTACGGTGGGGATTACCACCACAAGCGACGAGGCTGATCTCTACTTCTTCACCTACCAGGACTTTCTCAGACCCGCCACGCTCTTTTTTGCCACTGCCACCAAGGGGGAGGCCATCAAGTCCATGCCCGCGTTTTTCGACGCCAGTGGGATGGAGGTGACGCAGCGGGAGGCCACCTCCAAGGACGGCACCAAGATACCCTATTTCCTCATCACTCCCAAGGGCTTCAAGGCCAACGGCAAGGCCCCGACGCTGCTGTACGGCTACGGCGGCTTCGAAGTGCCGCAGCTGCCCCGCTACAACGCCACGGTTGGGGCGGCGTGGCTGGAGCGCGGCGGCGTCTACGTGGTTGCCAATATCCGGGGCGGCGGCGAGTTCGGGCCCGCGTGGCATCAGGCGGCGTTGCGGGAAAATCGCATGAGGAACTTCGAGGACTTCATCGCGGTCGCTGAGCACCTCATCGAGACCAAAGTCACTTCACCCCGCCATTTAGGGATCATGGGCGGCTCCCAGGGGGGGTTGCTGGTGGGCGCTACCTTCACCCTGCGGCCAGAGTTGTTCAACGCCGTAGTGTCCCAGGTACCGCTGGCCGATATGCGGCGCTATAACCAGCTGCTGGCCGGTGCCAGCTGGATGGCCGAGTACGGCAACCCCGACGTCCCTGAGGAGTGGGAGTCAATGCGGAAGTGGTCGCCGTACCACGTACTGCGCAAAGACGCTAAATACCCGGTGCCGTTGTATTGGACCACCACCCGCGACGACCGCGTGCACCCCGCCCACGCCCGCAAGATGGTGGCCAAAATGCAGGCGCTGGGGCATCCCGTGTGGTACTTCGAAAACATCGAGGGCGGGCACGGCTCGGGTTCAGTCAACCCGCAGCGGGCGCAGATCACCGCCCTGGAGTACTCGTACCTCTGGAAAATGCTGAAGTAAAGGCTATTTCTCTGAGGGCTGGGGCCACTGGAGGGGAGGCGGTTCGCACGGGCGGGGGTGGCTCCACACTCCTAGGGGCGGTGGGGGCTCTGGGCCAGGGACGGCGACGGCAGACCTATCCATGGCGACCCCAGTGACCGCCCTCTCGGCCGTAGCAGCCCTTTGCGTGGGTGTGTGTACCATACTCCTCCATGGGCGAAGAGGAACGGAACCGTCGGTTGCTGAACCGCTGGTGGATCCCCTCCACCTACTTCGCCGAGGGATTTCCCTATTCGCTGGTGCGGCAGCTCTCAACGGTCTACTACAAGGACGCTGGGGCCAGCTTGCAGGCGATTGGGCTGACGTCGCTGTACGGCCTGCCGTGGACTTTGAAGTTTCTGTGGGCGCCGCTGGTGGATGCGTACGCCACCAAGCGACGCTGGTTGCTGTCGGCCGAAGGGGTGCTGGTGGGGTTGGTGGCGTTGATGGCGGTGGCCGCCACGCTGCCGGCGGCGCTGCCGGCGGTGGCGGTGGCGTTTCTCCTGGTGGCGGTGGCCTCCGCCACCCACGACATCGCCATCGACGGCTATTACCTGGAGGCGCTGGACCGCACCGAGCAGGCGCGCTGGGTGGGGTTCCAGGCGGGGGCCTATCGCCTGGCGCTGGTGGCGGGCGGCGGCGGGATCATTTATCTGTCAGGCAAGACCTCCTTTGCTTTGGCTTTCGCGGTGGCGGCGGGGGTGTTGGCGGCGCTTTTGGTGGTACACGCGTCGTGGCTTCCTGCCATCGAAACCCCGCGGGCGCCGGCGCGGCAGATGCTGGCGGCGGTGCTGTCGCCCCTCCGGGGTGCCGTGGCGGTACTGGCGGCCATCTCGGTGGTGGGGTCCATCGCCTGGTTGCAACGCCCTGAGGCGGTGCCGGTGCGGGAGGCGCTGGCCCGCCAACTGCCCCGCTGGATCGTGGTGGTCTTGCTGGCGGTGCTGGTGGGGTTGGCGGTGCGGGCGCCGGCGTTCAAGCGCCGCCTGTACGCCTCCCGTTCCACCTACGCGCTGGCCTTTGTGGATTACCTGGACCAGCCGCGGGCCGGCCTCATCCTGGCCTTCGTGGCCCTGTACCGCACCGGGGAGTCGTTCCTCCTCAACATGGCGTACCCCTTCCTGCGCGACGTGGGCGTGGATCGGGCGGCCTACGGGGTGGCCTACGGCACCTTCGGCATTGCCGCATCCATCGTTGGCGGTTTGGTGGGCGGCGCGTTGATCGCCAGGTACGGGCTGAAGCGCTGCATCTGGCCGTTCGTGTTGGCGCAGAATGTGCTGAACCTGCTGTACGTGTTCATGGCCTGGCACTACCGGGGGATTTTCCAGCGCCCCGAGCTGGGGGTGGCCGACCTGGACCTGGTGACCGCCGTGATCGTGGTGGAAGCGTTTGGGTCGGGGCTGGGAACGGCGGCGTTCATGGTGTTCATCATGCGCACCACCAGGCCTGACCATAAGGCGGCCCACTTCGCCATCGCCACCGGCATCGCCACGGTTTCCGCCACCCTGGCCGGGGTGCTGTCGGGGTTTCTGGCCCAGACACTCGGCTTCCTGTGGTACTTCACCTTCACCTTTGCGGCGACTATCCCAGCCATGTCGCTGATACCGTTCCTGCCCCACCTAGAGCGGCCGGCAGGGGCTACAGGACAGTCCTAGCCCCAGGATCCAGCGTCGCAGTGGGGGCGCCGCTCACTCCCACTCGCTGTTGAGCAGGTGCAGTCGGCCGGAAAAAGCGGCCAGACGACGGCGGATTTCGCGGCTGCCGGCGGCCAGGCGGTGGCGGCGGGAGAGGTGGGTGAGCACCAGGTGGCGGTTGCCAAAGCCGCCAGCGCGGGCGGCCAGGTCGTCCAGATGGGTGTGGCCAAAGCGGGCGGCGCGCTGACGGTCTTTGGGCCGCAGGAAGGTGCACTCGGTGATGAGAACCTCCACCGTGGCTAGCCACGGGTGGCGATCGAAAACCCGGGGGTCGGTGTCCCCCAGGTAGGCGAGGAGGGGTGCGCGCAGCTCTTCGGTGATCGCCTCCCCGGCGGCGCGGCGGCGGGCCAGCTCTCCGCCGGGTAGGCCCGCAAGGTCGGGCCGCAGGCGCTGCCGCGTCCACCAAAGGCAGCACCCGAGGGTCGGGACCCAGTGGGTGGTGGTGAAAAAAGCCAACTCAAAGCCAGGACGAAGGGGGAGGGTGAAACCGTCATGGGCTTCCAGGATCTCGACCCCGTATCCGGCGCCACCCTCTAGGCTTGCGAAACGCTCCAAAAGTTCGGCGAAGGCTGCCCCCTGGGGGGCGGGCACCACCAGCCGACCCGGTGGCATCCCCTGGAGCTGGCGTTGGCTGGCCCACGCCGGGACGCCCAAAATGTGGTCCAGGTGGCCGTGGGTCACGCACACGGTGGTGGCCGGTACCAGGGCTCGGGCGGGGCGACCTGCGTCGAGGGCGAGGCGCAGCTGCGGGAGCAGCAGCACCGTACCCTCGCCGGCGCGTGACCCACCCACCAGCAGCAGGGACCCCCAGGAAGTGGCCAGTGGCACTCGGCGCACCGCAGCAGCATGGCACGCCGGCACGGTACCCTGTCAACAACCGCTCGTCTCGTGCGTCTTGCAAGGGTGTGGCGAGCGTGCTGCGAGGGGAACTGCCGGCGGTGAGCAACGACGAGTTGGAGCTCGTGGAGCGCGCCCGCAGCGGCGACCGCGAGGCAGCGGCCACGCTGCTGGAGCGGCACGAGTTGGCAGTCTGGCGGGTGTGCCGGCATCTTCTCCCTCCCGGGGAGGACGTGGAAGCGGCTGTGCAGGAGACGTTTACCCGTGCCCTGGCGAAACTGACCCACTACGCCGGCAGCGGCAGCTTCGGTGGCTGGTTGACCGCCATCGCCGTCAACTACTGTCGCGATCGCTTGCGACGGGTGCGCTTGGTGCCCTTTCGGCCGCTGGCGGTGGATGGCGAGGACGAGAGCAACCCCCTCGCCGTGCTCCCGGCGCCGGAGCCCGACCCCGAGCGTGCGGCGATGGGCCGGCAAGCCATGGCGCGGGTCCATGCGGAGGTGGCCAGGCTTCCCCAACGGCAGCGCGAAGCTTTCGTCCTGCGCTTCCTCGCCGGCTTGGAGCTGGCCGAGATTGCCGCCGCGCTGGGGGTGGACGTGGGCAGCGTCAAGACCCACCTGCATCGGGCGGTGCGGCGCGTGCGCGAGCACGTGCAGGAGGCAATGCCATGAAGACGGAGCATCTCACCAACGACGAGTTAGATCTCCTGTTGCTCGGGGAGGAGGTGGCAACGGCCACCGCCGAACACGCCCGCGCTTGCCTGGTGTGCCGCCGGCGGGTGGAGGAGTGGCGCCGCGCCATGACTCAGCCGCTGGGAGCAGACCCTACCCCGGCCACGAGACGGCAGGTGCGAGAGGCCGCTCTGGCCGCTTGGGCGGCGCCACGGCCCCGGCGCCGACCGGTGTGGTGGTGGGCGGCTGCGGCGGCGCTGGTGGTCGCTCTGTCGCTGCCGCTACTGCGGTGGGGCGGGGGTGGAGGAGGGGAGGTGGACGCCGTCGCGGTCCTCGCCGAGGTGGAGGCACTCCTGGCCGCCGATCCGGTGGATGCGGCGTTTCCCCCGGACCTGGTCACCGCCCTGGCGGCGGAGCCCGAAGGGAACGGAGCGGGGAGCACATCATGAGCAAGGTATCTGTGTTGCTCGCGAGTTTGATGGGGGTGGCGGCGCTGGTACCGGCACCGGCCCGGGCGCTGGACGTGCCGCCCGGCCGCTGGTGGGATCGCCCGGCGGTGGTGCGCCTCGTCGGCCTGTCGGCCGAGCAGCAGCGCACCATCGAAACCATCACCGTGACCCACGCGCGGGCCATGGTGGACCTTAAGGCCAACGTCGAAAAGGCGGAGCTTGAGCTGCGCGTCGCCGCAGAGCAGGAACCCTTCGTGGCGGAGCGCGTGCGAGAGGCGTTTGGTGCACTGGTGCGGGCCCGCACCGCGCTGGAGAGCGAGCGGTTTGAGATGATGCTGCGCATCCGCGAGGTGTTGAGCCGTGACCAGTGGCAGCGCCTGCGGCGGCTGGCGGAAGAAGCCAGGGCACGGGGGGCGATGGCGAGGGAGCAGGGTCCTGGGGGAGGTGCAGTGGGAGGGCGGCCCCTGCGCCCGCGGTTTCAGTGACTAACCAAGCCGTGAACGGCACAGGAGAGAAAGGAGAACCGACATGAAAAACCTGCTAGTGGTCCTCACCGTAGTGGCCTTGGCGCTGCCGGCGGCGGCACAAACCGCACCGCCTCGGCTGGGAGCACCGCCGCCCACGCCAGATCCGGTATTTGGCGAGCTGGAGCTGGACAACGCCCAGGCGACCCACGTTCTCCCAGAGCGGGCCAAGGAGATCGTCATCCGCACCCTGGGGCTCACCGAGGCGCAGCAAGCTGAGTGGGAAACGATGCTGGCAAACTTGCGGGCCACCTTGGCGCCGCTGCGCGAGCAGCTCAAGAACGGGGAAGAGGCGCTCCGCGATCTGCTGCGTCAGAGCAACCCCGACCCCACGAGGATCGGCGAGCTCGTCCTTGCCAGTAAGCAAGTGCGGGAGCAAATGGGTGCGGCCCACCAGGCCTATCTCCAGGGCTTCGAGGGGATGTTGACGCTGGAGCAGAAGGCCAAGCTGGCGTTCCTGCGGCGCGCACAGCAGGTGGTGCCGCTGCTGCCGGCGTTCAAGATGTTCGGCCTACTGCCGCCACCCCGGTAGTTTCTGTTGCAGGGGAAGTGATCTTGGGGGGACGGGCGCCGGAGCTCGTCCCCCTTTTGTTGTTCCAGTAGTGGGAAAGGGGAAAGACCGGCAAGTCCAGCCGGCACAGAAACACCGACACGGTTCCTGCGGCGGTGACGATGGAGGATCGGTGCGATCGTTCCATGAGCTGAAGGTTGGGTGGGAGGGTGGGGGGGGAAGTGAGGGACGAGGACTGGCGGGCTTTGCCCGGGGCGCGATGGGGGTTCGGGGGGTGTCGTGGCGGAGGGGCCGGCCAACCCCCGGGAACCCTAGCCCGCTGGCGCGCCCCCGTCACGGCCACGGGCACGGCCACCGGCAAGGTCACGGGGCGGGTTAGAGATGGACTACAATCGCCGTGGTCGCGGACATGTGGAATCTTCCCAACGCCCTGACGGTCTTTCGCATTTTGCTCGTGCCGCTGCTGGTGGTGGTACTGCTGACGCGCTTTTCGGGCAGTGAGTTTTGGGGGCTGGGGATTTTTCTGCTGGCCGCCATCACGGATCTGTTCGACGGCATCATTGCTCGGCGCACCGACTCGGTGACGGTGGTTGGCACCTTGCTGGATCCCATTGCCGATAAGTTGCTCATCTCGGCAGCGTTCATCTCTTTGGTAGAGCTAGGCTTGGCGCCAGCGTGGATGGTCGTCATCATCCTCGGCCGGGAGTTTGCCGTCACCGGCTTACGGCAGGTGGCCCACGAGCGCGGCGTGGTAATCGCCGCCACATGGTGGGGCAAGGTCAAGACGCTCTCGCAAATCATCTGCGTGTCGCTGCTGATCGTGAATTTCCAGCTGGGACGGTGGGCTTTGCTGGCCAAGCTTGCGCTGTGGGTCACCGTGGTTGTGGCCGCGGCCTCTCTGGTGAGTTATTTTCGCGCCTTTTGGCGGCGCGTCGCCGAGGCCCCCCGGTGAGGTCGCTGCGCGGCGCGGGGTTGGCCGTGGCGCTGGTGCGGGTCGGCTACCGGCGCCCCTACCTCACGGTGGTGGTGGGGATCGCTGTCGTGGCGCTGGGGGTGGTGCTGGGGGTGCGCATCACCTTCGAGACCGATGTGATGAGCCTTGTCCCCCGGCACGATCCGGTGGTGGAGGGCTTCACCCGGACCTTCGAGGAGTTCGGTTCCCTCGACACCCTGCTGGCGGCGGTACCTGTGGCGGGCGACGACGAACTGGACCGCGCGCTCATGCTGGTTGACCTGGTGGCCGAAGAGTTTCGCGACAGCCCTTACCTGACTAACGTGCAATCCCGACTGGAAGATCCAACGCGTCTGGCCGAGGCGGTGTTGCACCACGCTGTGCTGTTCCTCGACGAGGACGGGCTGGCGCGGCTGGCGGAGCGTTTGCGCCCGGAAGGGCTGGCTGCCCGCGCTGCCGACATGCGCGCCGCCCTGGAAACCCCTTTGAGCCTGGTGGCGAAGGAGTTCATGGTCCGCGATCCCCTGGGGCTGCTACCGCTGCTGCTGGGCAGGGTGTCACGCACGCCCTCCACGTTGAAGGTGGATTTTGCCAGCGGCTACTACCTCGCCGCCGATCACTCCATGGCTCTCATTCTCGCTAAACCCACCCGGCCGGCACAGGACATCGCCTTTAATGAGGCTCTCTTCGCCGACCTCGAGGAACGCATCGCCCGCGCCCGGGCGCGGGTGGCCGAGGAGGAGGAGATCGAGCTGGACAGGGTCCCCCCCGTGCACCTCGGCGGTGGCCATCGCATCGGTCTGGAGGATGCCTCCCTTATTCGCTCGGACATCATCACCAACTCTGTGACCTCCATCATCGGGGTGATGTTCCTGTTTTTCCTGGCCTACCGCCGCTTCGCTGCCGCCCATTTCGCCTTCCTGCCGCTGGCCGTGGGGCTGGCGCTGACGTTCGTGTTTACGGCGCTGGCGCTGGGACGACTCAATTCGGCGACGTCCAGCTTCTCGGCGCTGCTGGTGGGGTTGGGGATCGACTTTACCATCGTGATGTACGGGCGTTACCTGGAGGCACGCCACCGGGGCTTATCTCTAGCCGAGGCACTGGAGGAGATGGGGGAGCGTTCGGGTCCGGCGGTGCTGTTGGGCGCTATCACCAGCGTCGGAACGTTCTATGCCTTCCTAGTGACGCGGTTCGCTGGTCTTCGGGAGTTGGGGTTGCTCACCGGTACAGGTATCGTCCTCATGGCGATCAGCGCCTTTATGCTGCTGCCGGCGTTGGTAACGATTTTCGATGGCGGACGGCGTCCCCCGGAACTCTCGCGCTGGCTGCATGTGGCCCCCGTGCTGCGCTGGTGCGGCGCCCACCGCCGGGCGGTGCTGGGTGTGGCGGCCGCGCTGACCATCGCCTCGCTGGCCGTGGTGGGGCGCGTGCGGTTTGACGACGACGTGCGCAATCTCCGGTCTCCCGCGAACCGCGGCGTGGAGGTGCAGCAGATGGTCGCCGATGCTTTCGGCATTTCCTTCAACGCCATGATGATCCGCATCGAGGGGGGGAGCGAGGCGGAGGCGTTGGCAGGCGTGCAACGGCTTGCCCAGGGCCTGGAGCTGCTGGTGGAGCGGGGCGAAATTTCCAGCTTCGAGTCCCTCGCAAATTTGTTTCCACCCGCCGACACACAAGCCAAGACCCTCGCGTGGTTGGCCACCCATGCCACCCTCACCGACCCGCAGAGGGTACGCCACGAGTTCGTCGCGGCCATGACCCGGGCCGGCCTGCAGCCGGAGGCCTTTGCGCCGGGTTTGGCGCTGCTGGATGAGGTCTTGCGCCCTGCCGGCGGGGTGGGGTTGGAGGTGTGGCGCGGTACCCCGGTGGAACGGTTCGTCGAGAGGTCGCTGCTCCACAGCGACGGCCGGGTGATTACGGTGGTCAATGTGTTCGTGCCGCCCGGCCGGTGGCGGCGCGAGGCACCGCCGGGCCTGGTGGCCCTGGTTGGGCAAGTGGAGGGGGCCATGCTTACCGGCGTCAACGTCGTATCGCAGCGCCTACGTCATGTGGTGTGGCGGGATGCCGGTGTCGCCTGCCTGGTGGGTTTGGTGGTCGTCTTCTTCATGTTGCTGTGGGAGATGAAACGGGCCCGGGACGCCCTCCTGGGCCTTCTGCCGGTGATTCTGAGTGTGTTGTGGACGGTGGCCGGCATGGCGCTGTTAGGGTTGGCGCTCAATTTCCTTAACGTTTTCGTGATCACCATGATCATTGGCATCGGCGTGGACTACGGGATTCACATGATTCATCGCGTGCGCGAGGGCGGTGGGGTCGAAAAGGTCGCGGAGACGGCTCGCGCTGTGGTGTTTGCCTCGCTGACCACGGTGGTGGGCTTCGGATCGCTGGTGACGTCCCACTTTCCGGGGTTGCGCAGCATCGGGGCGATGACTTCAGCGGGGGTGGTGCTGGCATGCCTGGTTGCGGTGGCCCTTCTGCCTCTTCTGGTGCAGGAGAAGGCGGGGCGCAAGGGCCCCTGAGGTGGAGGCAGCGATGGTCAGGGAACTGCAGGGGAACGAGCTGCGCTGGCGGTGTCCGCTGGAGTGGCTGCCCACCGGCGGCACCGCCGAGGTCCAACCGTGCGCCGGCATCATCGGCCAGGAGAGGGCTATCAAGGCTTTGGAGTTTGGTTTGGCCATCGAGTCACTGGGGTTCAACGTGTTTGTCACCGGGCTCACCGGTACCGGCAAGATGACCGCCATCGAGCTGCACCTCAAACCCCACGCGGCAGCTGGACCGAGACCTGACGACCTCCTGTACGTGTACAACTTCGACCACGCCGAACGCCCCAAGCTGCTGCGGCTGCGCGCCGGTGGCGGAGCGACCCTGAGAGAGGCGATGGACCGGCTGTTGGGTCAGCTGGCGGAGAGTCTGCCGGGTCTGTTCGAGAGCGAGGAGTACCAGCGGCGGCTGGAACTGGCCATCGAAGACTTGAAGCTGCGGCAGCAGGAGCTGGTTCGCGCCTTCGAGGAAGAGGTGCGGGCGCACGGCTTCACTCTGGTGCAAGTGCAAGTGGGCTCGGTGACACGGCCGGAGATCCTGCCCCTGGTGGAGGATCGCCCGGTCACCATGGACAAGGTCCGGGCCCTGGCGGCGGAGGGCAAGCTCGACAAGGGGCGCCTGGCCGACCTGGAGAAAGAGCACGGGCGGCTGAGCGAAGAGCTGCAGCGTGCCTTCGCACAGGTGATGGCGGTGCGCGCCGAGATGGTGGCACGGGCGGAGAAGCTGCGCCAGGATACGGTGCGACCAGTGCTGGAGCAGGAGATGGCCGCCATCGCAGCCACGGTGGGGGACGAGCGGGTGGTGCCGTATCTCCAAGTGGTGGCGGACGACCTCATGAAGAACCTGGAGCTCCTGACCGCCAAGCGGGAGGACGGACCCACCGACCCCCTCACCCGCTACCGCGTCAACGTGGTGGTGGACAACGGCGCCACCGAGGGGCGCCCAGTGGTCATCGAGACTGAGCCGTCCCTCTCCCGTCTGTTCGGCACCATCGAGGCGCGCCTGGGTCAGGACCTGCGCTCCTCTGCCGATCACACCCAGATCCGCGCCGGTTCGGTGCTGCGGGCCAACGGCGGCTTCTTGGTGCTTAACGCCTTCGACGTGATCTCGGAACCTGGAGCGTGGCGCGCCCTCAAGAGGGCGCTGCGCTATCGCAAGGTCGCTGTACGAGCTCCCGAGACGATTTTCACTCTGGCGGGGCAGGCGCTGCAGCCGGAACCGGTGGATCTCAACGTGAAGGTGGTGATGATGGGGGACCGGGGGCTGTACGACCTCCTGCACGAGGTGGACGACGATTTCCGCAAGATCTTCAAAGTGCTTTCCGACTTCGACAACGAGATGCCGCTGGATGAGGGTTCGGTGCGCGATTTCTTGGCGCTCATGGCGCGGATCATTCATGACGAGGAGCTTCCCCACCTTGACCGCGCCGGCATGGCGGCGCTGGTGGAGGAGGGGGTGCGGTTGGCGCGCAACCAGCGGCGCCTGTCGGCGCGGTTCTCGGATGTCGCTGACATTCTCCGGGAGGCCGCCTGGGTGGCCAGGCGCACCGGCAAAGCGGCAATTTCGAGGAGCGAGGTGCGCGCCGCGGTGATCTCACGAGCCGAGCGCAACTCCCTGCCCGAGGAAAAGATTACCAGGGCAATGCAGGAAGGTTTGCTGCGTGTGGCCACCGAGGGAGTCGCCGTGGGCGAGGTCAACGGCCTGGCGGTGTACGACCTGGGGTATCACGCCTTCGGCCTGCCGGGGAGGGTCACGGCGCGCGTGGCCCTGGGGCGCGAGGGGGTGATCAACATCGAAAGGGAAGCGCGCCTGTCGGGTCGCACCCACGACAAGGGCGTGTTGATCCTCACCGGCTACTTAAAAGCGTTGTTTGCCACCGAGCATCCCATGTCCATGAGCGTGTCCATCGCCTTCGAGCAGACCTACGGCGGCGTCGACGGGGACAGCGCCTCCTCCACCGAGGTGTACGCCATTCTCTCGGCACTGTCCGGCTTGCCCTTGCGCCAGGATCTGGCGGTGACGGGTTCGGTGGACCAACTGGGGCGAGTGCAGGCGATCGGTGGCGTCAACGAGAAGATCGAGGGGTTCTTCCGTCTCTGCCGGGCTCGCGGTCTCACCGGCACGCAAGGGGTGATGATCCCCGAGGCCAATGTCGCCGACCTGCAACTGGATCCGGAGCTGGTGGATGCCATTGCGGCGGGGTCTTTTCACGTCTATGCGGTCTCCGACATCGCCGCTGGGATCCAGTTGCTCACCGGGGTTGCGGCCGGCGAGCGGGACGAACACGGGCGTTTCCCCCCAGACACGGTGTTCGGGCGTTGCGCGGCTCGCCTGGCCGCCATGGCCGAGCAGCTGCGCCGGTACCGAGAGGTTTAGCTCCACCACGCAAGAGAAAGGACGGCGGCATGCTGGAGGCGATTTCAGAGAGGTTCCAGAGGGTCTTCAAGGCGCTACGGGGCGAGGGGCATCTTACCGAGAAGCACGTTGACGAGGCCCTGGGGGAAATCCGTCGCGCGTTGCTGGCGGCCGACGTGGCGCTGCCCGTGGTCAAGGAGTTCACCCAGCGGGTGCGGGAGCGGGCGGTGGGCGAGGAGGTGCTCGGTTCCCTGCGGCCGGCGCACCAGGTGGTGAAGATCGTCCACGAGGAGCTGACGCGCTTGCTGGGCGGAGAACAGAAGCCGCTCAAGCTCAAAGGTTTCCCGGCGCCAATCCTGCTCGTCGGGTTGCAGGGGACGGGGAAGACGACAACCTGCGCCAAACTGGGGGTGTTCATCAAGAACACCCTGCGCAAGCACGTCCTCCTGGTGCCCGCCGACTGCCAGCGTCTGGCGGCGCGGGAACAGCTGGAGCAGCTGGGGGCCCAGGCAGGGCTGCCGGTGCTCGACACGCGCCCTTGGTCCACCCCGGAGGAGATCGCCCGCGGGGCGCTTCTGGAGGCCCGGCGCAAGGGGTTCGAGGTCCTGCTGTTGGACACCGCCGGCCGGCTCCACGTGGATGAGCAGCTGATGTCCGAATTGACCGCCCTGCACGGGATCCTCAAGCCCAGCGAGGTGCTGTTCGTGGCCGACGCCATGACCGGTCAGGACGCCGTCCGTTCCGCGCAGGCCTTTGCCCAGCGTCTGCCCCTCACCGGCGTGCTGCTTACCAAGCTGGACGGAGACGCCCGTGGAGGGGCGGCGCTGTCGGTGGTCACGGTGACCGGCACACCGCTGCGCTTTGCCGGTGTGGGGGAGCGGCTGGGCGACCTGGAGCCGTTCCACCCCGATCGCATGGCGTCGCGCATCCTCGGCATGGGCGACATGTTGACCCTGATCGAGAAGGCGCAGGCCGCGGTTGACGAGAAGCGCGCGGAGGAGCTGGAGCGCAAGCTGCGCAAGGAAGGCTTCGACTTGGAGGATTTGCGGGAGCAGCTCCGCCAGCTGCGGGGTGGCGGACTGATGGGCCAAATCATGGACCTCATCCCTGGCGCCAAGGCCCTCAAGGGCCAGCAGGTGGACGATACCAGGTTGAAGCGGTTCGAGGCGATCATCTGTTCCATGACGCCTAAGGAGCGGCGTCACCCGGAAGTGATCAAGGGGTCGCACCGGCGGCGCATCGCCCGCGGGGCGGGCACCACCGTCGAGGAGGTCAACCGCCTGCTACGCCAGTATGCGGAAATGCGCAAGCTGATAAAGCGCGCCGGCAGCGGCGACCCGCGACGAATCCTGCGGTCGTTGGGAATGTAGATACGACTTTGCTACAATGCCCGCTCCGCTGCGGAAGCAGCTGTCTTCCGAGCGGGGAGGAAGCGATCGTAAGGGGCGTGCAGCCTAACAAAGGTGTCGCCCGCCGCCAACGCGCGAAGGAGAACGCCTGAATGCTCAAGATTCGACTGCGCCGCATGGGCTCTAACCGTCGCCCGGTTTATCGCGTCGTCGTGTCGGATGGGCGCAAGCCGCCCACTTCGGCCGTCGTGGAGGAGGTTGGCTACTACAACCCCCGCTCGCAACCCTCCGAGGTGCGCCTCGACCGCGACAGGATCGACCATTGGCTGTCGCAGGGAGCGCAGCTGTCGGACACCGTGAAGAGCTTGCTCAAGCGCGCGACCTAAGAGGGGAGGTCTGCCGTGACCATCAAGGAGCTCGTCGAGGAGACCGCTAAGGCCCTGGTCGATCGACCGGACAAGGTGCAGGTGCGCGAGGTCGAGGGCGAGCAAACGACCGTGCTCGAACTCCGAGTCGCAACCGAGGATCTGGGCAAGGTGATCGGGAAGCAGGGGAAGACTGCTCGCGCGATTCGCACCATCCTCGCTGGCGCCGGCATGAAGGTGCGCAAACGCTTCGTCCTGGAGATCCTGGAATAGCGGTGTGGTAGCGCACGAAAGCGAGTGGCTCGCCGTCGGCCGTGCTCGGCGTGCGCATGGCGTGCACGGCGACCTGGTGGTGGAGATCGTCACCGATTTCCCCGAGCGCATGGCTCCTGGCGTCACGGTGGGATTTGGCGACACACAGCCGGAGCGCTTCTTCTCCGTGCACGGGGTGCGTCACCACAAGGGGGCGTGGCTTTTAGCCCTGGAGGGGGTGACCCGCCGCGAGGACGCCCAGGCTCTGACCCCCTCGTGGGTATTCCTGGCCGCTCAGGAGCGCTCGTCGCTGCCGGCCAATTACTACTACGAGCACGAACTGCTGGGATGTCACTGCCGCGCGCCCGACGGCAACGACCTCGGTTGTGTCGTGGAGTTGCTAGATATGGGTGGCGGCACGTTGCTGCGCGTCCAAGGGGACGAAGGACGAGATGTGCTGGTACCTTTCCGCACTCCCATCGTGGTGCGGGTGAATCTGGAGGCCCGCATCATCGATCTGGATCCGCCAGGAGGGCTGTTTTCCGGCGATGCGCTGTGACGTTCTGACCCTCTTTCCCGCCGCTGTGGAGAGCTATCTGGCGGTGGGGGTGCTAGGGAAGGCGATCGCCAGTGGAGTCATGGACGCGCGGGTTTTCGACCTGCGGCGCTGGGCGGTCAACCGGTACGGACAGGTGGACGACGCTCCCTTCGGCGGCGGGGCGGGCATGGTACTCATGGCTCCAGTGGTGCTGCGAGCGGCCCGCGAGGTGATGGCGGCCAGCGGCAACGCGGCTCGCCTCGTCATCCCCGACCCCCGTGGCCGCCGTTTCGATGACGGCGTTGCCCGCCAGCTGGCCGGCAGCAAAGGCCTGGTGATCGTGTGCGGTCGCTACGAGGGGTTCGACGAAAGGGTGTTTCAACTCCTGCCCGCTGAGGTGATCTCCATCGGCGACTACGTGCTGGCCGGAGGAGAACTGGCGGCCTTGGTGATTCTCGAGGCGGTGTCGCGCCACCTGCCCGGGGTCGTGGGCGATCCCGAATCCGTGGCCGAGGACTCGTTCACCTCGGGCCTGCTGGACTACCCGGTGTACACGCGGCCGCGGGTGGTGGAGGGGCTCGCCGTACCCGAGGTCTTGCTTTCTGGCGACCACGCCGCCGTGCGCCGTTGGCGGCGCGAGCAGGCGCTGGCCCAAACGCGGCGCTGGCGCCCCGATCTGCTGGCGGGGGTCGACGGGGCCAAGGGTGGGGGTGAAGACCAGTAGGCGCGCGGGGGTGCCGGCCTAACCTGGGGGCGTGCCCATCGCTGGCCGGCGGCAGAGATTGGCGACGTTACGGCAGCGGTGTATACTTTGCCTTCCGGCCGCGGCGAGCACCCCGGCGGAGCCTGTCAGAAGGAGTCATGCCATGGATATGAGCGAGCTCGAAAGGGAGCAAATGCGTCAGGACCTGCCTGACTTTGGCCCGGGCGACACAGTTCGCGTACACGTGCGCGTGCGGGAAGGGGAAAAGGAGCGCCTGCAAGTCTTCGAGGGAGTGGTGCTGGGCCGCAGGGGCGGCGGAGTGCGCGAGACGTTCACCGTTCGCAAGGTCTCCTACGGGGTGGGGGTGGAGCGGGTTTTCCCAGTCCATTCGCCCAGCATCGACCGCATCGAGGTGGTTCGCCACGGCCGCGTACGGCGTGCCAAGCTGTACTACCTGCGCTCGCTGAGCGGCAAGGCCGCTCGTCTCGAAGAGGATCGCCGGCGAAGTTAAGGCGAGTCTGCGCCGGAGGTCGTCGGAGTGCGGGGATCCGGCAGGGTTTGACGCAGGCGCTGGCGTGCTGGCGCCTCTCCCCTCGCGCCTGCAGAAGCTGGGAGAGTTCGCCGCAGCCTTGTGCTAGCATGGAAATCCACAGGTTGGGGGCGAGCCGATGGCGTCGGTGAAGCGGGACCAGATCCTGCAGGAGGCGGAGAAGCTGGCGGCGCGAGGGAAGCTCGACGCGGCCATACGCGAATACCGCCGCGCGCTGGAACAGGGGCCTGGCGATACCACGACCCTCAACAAGTTGGGCGATCTTTTGGTGCGCGCCAACCGCATCGACGAGGCCATCGACGTTTACCAGCGCATCGCCGAGTTTTTCGCCGCCGACGGGTTCTTCCTTAAAGGTATCGCCATTTACAAGAAGATCAACCGGTTGGACCCGCAGCGCACGGACGTGTACGAGCGCCTCGCCGACTTGTACTTCAAGCAGGGTTTGGCGGTGGAGGGGCGGCAACAGTTGGTCACTCTGGCGGATTGGTTCCTGCGCTCGCATCGCACCGAGGACGGCATCCGCATCTACCGAAAGTTGGTGGAGTTGGAGCCGACTAACTTTCAGGCGCGCGCCAAGCTGGTGGATCTTCTCATCGAGGTCGGCGACGTGGGCGAGGTGGGCGTGCAGATCGAGGCGCTCAGCCGGGCACTCCTGGGTCGGGGGATGCTTGACGAGGCAGTCAAACTCTGCCACCGCGCGCTGGAGCTCGGGCCTGCCGCCGCCAACGCCATCGCCCCCTGTGTCGATGCCCTGGTGACTGCCGGGCGTTCGCAGGATGCCGTGACCCTGGCTGAATCGGCGCTCCGCCAGGGGGGGCAGGCGGCGGAGTTACGGCAGGCCTTGGCCCGTGCCCTGGCCGAAACGGGAGAGCACGGGCGCGCTCGGTCGCTGCTGGAGGAGCTGCTCCCCGAGGTGGGAGAGAACACCCGTATCGTGCAGCTGTACGGGGACGTCATGCTGCGGGCGGGGGAGGTGTCGCTGGCCAAAGACAAGGTCTTGCCCACCGTCGATCGCCTCATGAGCATGGGCGATCGCCACCGAGCCGAGGGGCTGGTGCGCAGGTTGCTGCGCGGCGCACCTGGCGACGTGGAGGTGCTGGAGCGAGCCCTCAAAATCCTTGACCGTGCCAGCGATCCCGATCTCGTGGACACCGTGGAGGCAGCCCTGGCTGACGCCTACTTCCGTGCTGGTCGCAAGGGTGATGCGTTGTCCCTGTACCGCCACCTGCATCAGCGCGAGCCGGACAACCGCCTGTTCGCGCGCCGCCTCAACGAGCTCGGGATGCCGGTGACGGTTCCAGTGACGCCGGCGCCGCAGCCCGCACCGCAGCCCGCACCGCAGCCGGCACCGCAGCCGGCACCGCAGCCGGCACCGCAGCCGGCACCGCAGCCGCAGGCGGCGCCGCCGGGAGGGGCGACAACCGCACCCCAGGTGACACCGCCGGCGTACCCACCGGTGGAGATGGTGGAGGACAACCTCGAGATCGAATTCGTCGACGTGGACCTGGAAGCCGTTCCGGTTAGCGCTGCTGTTCCCGAAGCATCCCTCTCGATGTCTCACCCACCGCCGGCCGTGCCGTTGGAGGAGGTCCGCCAGGCCATCGAACTCCCGGAACCGACCCTGCAACCGAAGCTGGCTGAGGAACCCACCGGCGCGATACCCCATGCCCGTGAGCATCTGGAGATTGCCAGCCCATCGTTGGAAACAAATTCTGACGAGTTGTTTACGGAAGCTTCGGTGTTCGCCAAATATGGACTCACCGACAAGGCGATTGCCCATCTCCACCGCCTCTTGGCCCTCGACCCCAACCATCGCGGAGGCCGCCAGTTGCTGGCAGAGCTGGGTGGGGGAGTGGTGGAAGAGGTCTCGGTGGGGCCGGCACCAGCGCCAGCGCCGGCGGCGGAAGCTCCGCCTCGGCCCGCCCCTCGCCCTCGCCCTACCCCTCAGCTGGACCTGGATGCCCTGCTGGCGGCGCCGTCTCCTACGCCGGCGGCGCAGCCTGCAACTCCGCCAACGGCCCGCACTGGTCTGGGTCGCGTGCGCCTGGAAGAACTGGAAGCGATGTTGGGGGTCGACAGAGGCGGCGGCACCGCCCGGCCCGCCGCATCAGGGCGCCGCGATGGGGTGATTGGTGGCCCCCAGGCTACACCCTCTGCAGCCCCATGGGAGCCCGCCGCGGCGGTTTTGTCCTTCGAGCCGGCGATGCCGGGGGTGGCGGCGGGGGAGTGGGGTGCCGTGGAGGCCGCACCCGTCGCCCCGGGGGCGGTGTCGGGTGGTCTTGACGCCGCACCGGCAGGGGGGAGGGAATCGGCTGCGGAGGAATTGGCGGTGGAGTTTGTGGAGGTTCCCGACCTGCTTGCCGGTCCCAGCCAGGAGCAGCTGCGGGAGCTGGACTTTTTCATTGAGCAGGGGCTGCGGGAAGACGCCGCCCGTCTCCTAACTCGCCTACAAGAGAGCTTCGGCGATCACCCCGCTGTCGTGGCGCGGCACGCACTCCTGAAGAGCCGTGGGTGGGACGAGTCGGAGGCGGTGGCGCCCCCCGCCGCCGAATCAGCCTCCGAGCTGTTCAGCGAAGAGGAGCAGTTCTTCGACTTGGCTGCCGAGTTGGAGCGCGAACTGGCCGAGGATGAGCTGGTGGCGCAAGCCCGAGGAGCGGCGCGCGATGCCGGGGAGGAGGAGTCCATCGAAGAGTTGTTCAAGGAGTTTCAGCGCGGTGTTGCAGAACAGCTTTCCGACGAGGATTACGACACCCATTTCAACCTCGGCTTGGCGTATCGGGAGATGGGCTTGCTCAACGAGGCGATAGGCGAGTTCCAGTTGGCCCTCAAGTCTCCTGAGCTTTTCCTGGAGGCGGTGAGCATGATCGCCGCCTGCTACGTGGAGAAAGGCCTGCCCGACGAGGCGGCGGGGTGGTACGCCAAGGGACTGGAAGCCCCCAATCTCCCCGCCGAGGTGGAGATCGGGCTGCACTACGAACTCGGTCGGGCTCTCGAGGCGGGCGGCCGCACGGCCTCGGCCCTGAATCACTACGCGGAAGTGCTAGCGCGCAACCCCACCTTCCGGGATGTGGTGGAGCGGGTGGAGCGCTTGCGTATGAACTGAGCGGGCGCGCCGCCGCCAGGTGCTCCTGGGCGAAACGGGCAGGAAGGCGCCCCAGGCGCGGGTCAAGGCTCGGCGAGAACCAGGATGGCCATGTTGCTGCGCATCAGGTGGTGGAGGCGCACGGCGTCCTCCTTGGCCATGGCCAGGGTGATGGCCGGCGGGAGGTGGATGCCGCGACCGCGCAGCCTTTGCCAGCCATCCCGCACGGCGGCGCTGGCGCGAGCGAGAAACCCCTGGGGTGGCAGCGTGGTGGTGATCCACAGGTCGTAGCCGGTGTCCAGTTGGGCCCGGTACGAGGCAGGAGGTTCGGGGAGCGGGGTGCCGGTGGAAGGAGACGTACCGGGGCGCGTCGGCGGCGTGCCGGGCGGGGGGTCGTCGTAGCCGTCGGGGTTGTACGGTCGCAGCTCGGTGGGGGCGATGTACTCGCGGTCCGTATCGCCGGGTCCATTCACTAGCCGCCAGATCGCCGGCAAGGGCAAGGGTGAGACTGCCCTGCCTCCGAAGACAGGGGCGTGGGTGATGATTTTGATGCCGGTCAGTGGTACGCGGTCGAGGGTGACCCCACGAATCTTCACCTCGAGCGTGCGGCCCGCAGGGTTGAGGAGGAGGTAGACCTCGGGTCGTTGAGCCAGGGAAAGCTCCAGCTCGAGAGCTGCCACCCGTGCGGGGCGTGCCGAGATATCGCTGGCCGCGGCGCTGGCGGCTACCACCAGGGCACTAGTACAGAAATACGCGAGCGCCGATGGGCGTGGCGTTGTAGACAAACTCAAGGTCCTCGTCTCCCAGGCGGATACAGCCGTGGGTTACCCGTCTTCCCAGCAAGCTCTTGAACAGGGTGCCGTGGATGATATAGCCGTCTCCCATGTAGAGACCGTACTTCCCGAGGGATACATCGTCGAATCGTTCGTTGGGGTCGGTGGGGGGCAGCATGCCTTCCTCGATGAATGCCCAGTCCGGTTTGGCCCACACCGGGTTGCGGCGCTTGTTCTCGATGATCCGTTCGCCGAGGGGGGTGTCGAAGACCCACTCCCGCCCGTTGCGGGGGTCGCGTAGCACGATGCCGGTGCCGGTCGAGCACACGGCCGTACGCAGCAGTTCCCCGTCGCGGTAGACGTGCAACCGGTTACGGTAGGTGTCGACCACCAGGTAGGTACCGCGCGGCTGCAGTCGCTGGAGGGCGGCGCTGGCGCGGGCCGCGCGCCGCTCCAGGTCGCGAGCATCGCCATCTGCTTTACCGGCGACGCTGGCCACCAAGGGGTAGGCGCGATAGGCATGCCCGAAACGCGCCATCACCGCGGCCGTCCCCACGACCACCACCAGCAGCGCGAGGGCGGGCACAGCGATGCCCAAGATCCAGCGCGGCCGCGCAGGGAGGGGCGGGGTTGGCACGGAGGGCTTGTCAGCGCCCATAGGTCCCCACAATGGTGACCAGTGTACCAAGCCGGGAGGCGGCGAAAACTTCGTCCATGTCCTGATTGGTGAGGGCGACGCAACCGTCCGTCCAGTCCCTGCCCTCTCCCCCTGCCCCGTGGATTTCGATGAGGCTGCCAATACCCACGCGCCAGGGGATAGCGCCGCGCCGGCGGGCCGCCTCGAAACGGGCGCGATCGTCTTCGTTGGGGTAGTCGATGAGCAACGCCTTGTAGTACTTTGTGCGGTGACCGCTTTTCAAGTCGACGACGCGGTAGATCCCCTCCGGCGTCGCGCGATCACCGGAGTGCTGCTTTCTGCGCAGCCCGTTGGCCCCCAGCTCGGCCGGGTACGAGCGCACGAGCACACCGCCGCGGTACAGATCGAGGCGGCGGTTAAGCTTGTCCACCAGAATGACCGTCGATCCATCCCGCCGCGAATGCGCGATGGTCTCGTTGGCCCAGTGCTGCCACTGTCGCCTGAGGGCGGGATCGGTGAAGCGGCTGTGCAGCTCGGACCACGCCTGGTGGACCAGCAGCGCGGCCTCCCGGGCTTGGTTCATGGCTCGTGTGGCGCCCTCCCAGTCGCCCAGCTCGGCGAGACGGAACGCGGCTTCTTGGCTCGCCGTGGCGCGGGCAAAGGCGGCGGCCTCGCGACGGCTCAGACCCGTCTCCCGAATCTGCTGCTGGGCTCGCTGCATCGCCAGGCTGGTGGCCTCCTGCGCCGCCAAGTAGCCCATCCGCGCGGCGTCCACCTCGCGGCGAAAGTCTCTGACTGACTTTGCCGCCGCCGACGCGACCCGCAGCCAGGCAGCTTCGGCCCGCCCCGGTGTGCGCCTCCAAAACGGGGCTGAGGACTCTACGGCGGTGACGGCTTCGGCGTGCTGCAGCAACGTCTGGAGGTACCGAGCCTGGCTCGGGTGCCGTTCCCGCACCAGCCGCATGGCGCGCTGCGCCGCCTCCCGTGTGCCCTGCCATGGGTCGGAGGGCGGCGGCGCCGCGCCGCAGCCGACGGCCAACGACAACGACAGCACTGCGGCCCAACAAGAAACAGGCCGGCGACCTGTGACAGTCGCCGGCCACGCGGAAATCCAGAACCTCCCGGTCAGCACTTGATCTTGGCCTTGGCCTCCGTGAGCTCGGTGGTCATGGCATCCACCTGGCCCTTCAGCGACTCAGCCTGGGCCTTGGCGCCGAAGAAATCTTCGCGCGCGAACGCACCCTCGACGCTGCTCAGCTGGCCGTTGAAGCCATCAAGGTTGCCCTTCATCATCTCCAGGTCCTTCTTGAGGTCCTTCGGCTTGCGGCGGCAGTTCTCCAGGGCCATCATGGCTTCATTGGCGGCGGCCAGCGCGGCCTTGGCGGCATCGATGGCTGCCTGGGCCTCGTTCTTCGCCTTCTCCTTGCCAGCGATGCCCGCCTCCTTGGCCGCGTTGGCGGCGTTGGTGGCATCGACGATCAGCTGCTTCGTCTTGGTGTAGGAGCGGAAGAGGGCGAACTTGGCGTTCTGCGCCTCCAGCTCGGCGTTCACCGCGTTCATCGCGCGCTGCGCCTGGTCGTAGGCGTCCGGCGCGTACTTGGCGGCCTCCGCCTGCTCAGCAGCGGCGAGGGCGGCCTTCGCTTGGTCGATTTCCTGTTGGGGGGGCTTAGCGCAGCTCACCGTGAACATCGCCACCGCGAGAAGCGCAACACCGATGATTACCTTGTTCCTCACCATCGTAATCTCCTTTCCTCCTTCTTGAAGAGGACAACAACAGCGACGTAGACATACCCAGCATCGCCTTGGGAGGCAATTCTGAGGGCCTTAGTTTACAGTGACCGTTGGCATGAGCGGGTGAAGCAGCCCATGTCAGGCTTCGCGGTTTTCCCACTCCTCCCGGGAGAGCTGTGCGGCCCTCCTGAGCGCGTTGTTATAGCCCTTGTGACCGCGCGTGTCAAGGGCTGCGAGGTAGGACCGCCTCGCGCAGTCTCGCTTTAAATTTCTGCACCGGCGTCGGCATAGGCTGCCTCGGTGTGAGCGCGGATCGCCGCCAGGTTGCGGGAGAAACGGGCGAAGTCCAGTCGACGCAGCGGCGTACCCGCAGAGAACCGCTGCCACCCGGATTCGCCCAGGAGGGCAAGAGCGACAACCCTCGGCTCCACCAGGTGGGGGCGGGTCGCCAGGGTCCCATCGCACGAGGTGGGGGCGCGTCGGTTCCAGGGGCAAACGTCCTGACAGATGTCGCACCCCGCCAGATGCCGCCCCACCGCCGCGGCCTCCTGGGCTAGAAAGGCGGAGCGGTGCTCCAGGGTGAGGTAAGAAATGCAGCGTCGGGCGTCGAGAAAGCCCGGGGCGGTAAGGGCGGCGGTGGGGCAGGCGTCCAGGCAGGCCGTGCAGCGACCGCAGTGGTGGCGCCCGGGGGCAGCGGGCACCAGCTCCACGTCGGTAACCAGTTCGCCCAGGAAGAGGTCGCTCCCTAGCCGCCGGTTGATCAAACAGGTGTTCTTGCCGATCCACCCCAAACCGGCCCGTTGCGCCAGTTCGCGTTCCAGCAGCGGGGCGGTGTCCACCGCCACCCGCCAGCGGCACCCCGGCCGGCGGGCGTCCAGGAAACGGCCCAAGGCGACGAGGCGCCGGCGTAGCACGTGGTGGTAGTCGCGCCGACGGGCGTAACGGGCGATGTGGACGGTGCCGGCGGCAGGCGCGGTGGGTAGTGCCGGGCCATCGTGGTAGGAAAGCGCCACCACCACGACGCTGCGCGCCCCCGGCAAGAAGCGCCGCGGATCACCGCGAACCGCCGCGGTTCGGGCCATGTACGCCATCTCCCCGTGGGCGCCCGCTGCCAGCCAGCGGGCCAGTCGGCCGCTGCCTTCCAGTGGCGAAGCATCGGTGATCCCGGCCAGGTTGAAGCCCAGGGCGTGCACGGCGTAGTGCTGGAGCTCGTCCGACAGGGCGACGTCCACACAACGTAGTGTAACGGGATGAAACGAGAGGTTGACCCCGCCTTCAAGTGTAGGATAGCCCCATGGGCGCGGCGTTGGTGATGGCCGCCGTGGCGGCGGTGCTGGGATCCAGCGAGGTGGTGTTCGTGCAGCTAGAGCAGCGGGTGGTGCTGGCGCGGGTCGCTCTGCCGGAGCCGGGAGCGGCGGTCTTCGCCGCCCCCGACGGCGTCGCGCTCGTGCCGCTGGTCCGCCGCGACGGCACGGCGGTAGTGCGCACCAGCGGGCGGGTGACGGTGGAGCCTGGCCGCATCTTCCCTCTGTTTTTCGACGAATTCGACCGCATGTTCGTCGTCATGCCGGAGCAGCTGGCGCTCCTTGCGTATCCCCAGCGGGTGACCATCACCCAGGTGCCTCTCCCCGGCATCGGAGGAGTACGCCACGCCAGCGTCACCGCCAACGGATTGGCGGTGGCGCTGATCGGTACGGGGCCGGAAGGGGAGGGCGTGTGGGTAGTGACCACCGGCGGCGAGCCGCGGTTGGTGCCCATGGGCACGTCGTGTCTCGCGCAGCGCGTGGTCCTGGCGCCCAACGGGGAATGGCTCGGTGTGGCGTGCGCCCAGGGCCGGTTGGTGGTGGCCGGGATTGGCAGCGCGGCAGCGGAGACGGTGTCGCTGGGTGGGGACATTGCTGGGCTCGCCGCTGACACCAGCGGGCGAGAGGCGCTGGTGGCGGTGGCCTCGGACCAGGACCGCGGCTTTCTGATACGGCTGCGGGTGCGCCCCGGCGCCGCGCCGGCGGTTAGGGAGCGCTTCCGCACCCCGCTTCCCCGCTCGCCGCGCGCCCTCGCCACCAGTGGCGACAGCGTGCTGGTGCTGGACGAGGAGGGGCTGGCCATTTGGGACCGGGGTGGCCGCCGGCTGGCCGGGGTGGTTCCCACAGGCGGGGGGAGTTCCGTCGTGGTGCTGCGAGAGGCGACCGGCCTCATGCCGGGATCGTGGGGAGAGCCGGGAGGATCGCCCTAGCACTTAGCCGCGGCGGGCTGGACGACGTCCGTCGCGCGGCCGGCCGCGGGGGGTGCGGCGCGGGGGGGTATCCACTGGCCGGACGGGCAGGTCGTCGTCCACCCAGCGGACCGGGATCGGCATCCCTAGGAGTCGTTCGATGGCCGCCAGGGAGTACACGAAATTCTCGCAGGCTAAGGAGATGGCTTTGCCGCGAGCGCCCACCCGGGCGGTGCGGCCGACGCGATGGACGTAGTCTTCGGGGTCGAAGGGGAGGTCGTAGTTGATGACGTGGCTCACCCCTTCAATGTGCAGCCCGCGCGAGGCGACGTCAGTGGCGACGAGGATCGGCAACGTGCCCGCCTTGAAGTCGTCGAGCACCTTCAGGCGGCGTTTCTGGACCACCGATCCGGTCAGCGCCCGCGCTTGAAAGCCGTTGGCGCACAGTCTCTCGGTGAGGCGGCGCGCCTCCTCCCGAGTGTTGACGAACACCAGGGTGCGCTGGCTGGCCTCCCGCCGCAGCAGCCCCAACAGGAGCGGCAGCTTCTCCCGGGAGCCGACGTGGTACAGCCACTGCTCGAGACGTTCGGGTGTGAGTTCTTCCGGGTTGACGACGATCTCGGCCGGGTTGCGCATCTCCCGCCACCCCAACTCCAGCACGCGGGCCGATAAGGTGGCGGTGAAGAACAGGGTCTGGCGCTTGCCGGGCCGGGGCAAGCGACGGGAGATGGCGCGTATGTCGTCCACAAAGCCCATGTCGAACATACGGTCGGCCTCGTCGACGATGAACACCTCCACGGCGCGCAACGAGGTAACCCCCTGGCGTAGGTAGTCCAGCAGACGGCCGGGGGTGCCGATAAGCACGTCGGCGCCCTGGGAGAGCTCCTCCCGCTGGCTGCGGTAGTCCATGCCGCCGAACACCGCCAGGGTGGTGAGGCCGGTGTAGCGGCCGAGAAGCTGAGCATCGTGGGCGATCTGCACGATCAGTTCACGGGTCGGTCCAACGATCAACGCCCGCGGTTGGCCAGGGTGCTCCGACGGCTTGGCGAGCAAGCGCGCAAAGACAGTTAGCAGGTAGGCAGCGGTCTTTCCGGTACCGGTTTGCGCCTGGGCAGCAACGTCGCGGCCGGCCAAGGTGAGGGGAAGAACCTCCGCCTGCACCAGGGTGCAGCGCTGGAAGCCGGCCTCGCGGATCCCTTTGATGACCGGCTCGGGAAGACCAAATTCGTCGAAGGTGCGGAGCGAAAAAACAGCTTGTGTACTCACCGGCGGGAGTATAGAGCACGGGGGGATCGGCCGCTCCGGGAAGTGGCTGCGGCCACCGACCCCGACCCAGATACGCTCAGGGTCACCGGCACGGTCGCCAACACCGGCACGGACACCGGCCCGGCCGGCCGCCTCGCGCAGCGGGGTTGGGAGCGCGGGCCTT
>Ga0308389_1000194_pt1 | contig 46634 bp, 34 predicted proteins | sample Hotspr2Sample148_FD_202362 | JGI IMG/M metagenome (GOLD analysis project Ga0308389, IMG submission 202362) | Hot spring phototrophic mat microbial communities from Mushroom Spring, Yellowstone National Park, Wyoming, United States - 20040719_148 ... | reverse complement strand
TCTCCTTCCGGCACATGGCTCTCCACCTGCGGATGTACACCGGCCGGGTTTTCCGTGGAAGGACTTTCTTCATACACGGTGCGGAAGATTTCCTCCCGGCTGCTGAGGTTGGCCAAACCCGGAATGCACCCTTCATGGGCACAGGAGCCGAAGGCCACCAAAATCTTGGACTTCCGGCGGAGGAGTTGGGCCATGTATTCCTGTTCACTGGTCCGGATGCCGCCGTTAAACAGGCAAAGCTCAATCGCCCCGTCGGGCAGGCGCTCGACGTCCCGCACCTTGCCGTCCATCACACAAGGCCAAAACACAATATCAAACGCGGCGGCCACATCCAGGATTTTTTCATTGATGGCCAACACCGCAATCTCGCACCCGCCGCAGGAGGCCGCCCAATAGAGGGCCATCTTCGGCTTGGCCGACCCGCCCGGCGGCGACGCACCGTCCGGCTTGGTCGCAGGGTTCGCACTGGCCGAATGGGAACCCGGGTTCGCAGTGGCAGCATGGGCCGCAGGGTTCGCACTGGCCGAATGGGAACCGGTAGTACTCATCGGGGAACCTCCGTTACTGTGCCGTGCTTCTGGGGATTCAGTTCATGGGAGAATGGAAAAAAGCCCGTTTCCTCTCCGGGGACCGAAGCTTCCCGGGGAACCTCCCTTGTTTCCCTCATCGTGGGACCTCCATTGCTTCTTGATGTTCTCGGACGATGGCCTGGAGGGCCTCCATCCGCTGGCCGTCCTCTTGCCAATTTTGGGACCATCCCAGGGGGCCTAACTGTTGGATTTCTTGGACGAACTGGTTGATGGCCTGGGCAAGCTGAGGGCCTTCGGAGGCGGAGGCCCAGACCAGCCGAAGCCGTTCCGGCTCGATCCCCACATCCTGCAACATGCGGCGCAGGAGGTGGTATCGGCGGAGGGTTTTGTAATTTTGTTCAATATAATGGCAATCGCCCGGATGGCACCCGGCGATCATCACACCGTCGGCGCCCAGGGCGAATGCCTTCAGCACGAAAGTGGGATCGACCCGGCCGCTGCACATCACCCGGATCATCCGCACCTGGGGAGCGTACTTGATCCGGGAGGTGCCGGCCAGGTCCGAAGCGCTGTAGCTGCACCAATTGCACAAAAAGGCGACAATTTTAGGAGAGAACCTTTTTTCAGCCGTTGGTTCAGACATAGCTTAGGATCCCTTCCAGTTCCTGGTCGAGTTGTTCGTAGCTGAACAGATACTGTTTGGCCGCTCCGGATGGGCAGGCGGCCACGCAGGTGCCGCAACCTTTGCACAAGGCCGGATCGACGACGGCCACTTGGCGCTGCTCGTCGGTGCTGATGGCCCGATAGGGGCAGAGCGAGATGCAGGTTCGGCACCCGGAGCAGAGGGTTTCGTCGATCCAGGCGATGTTGGGTTCCAGTTCGATTTGTCCGGCGTCAATGAGGGCCAGGGCGGCGGCGGCCGCAGCACTGGCCTGGGCCACCGTGTCGGGGATGTCTTTGGGGCCTTGGCAGGCGCCGGCCAGGAACACACCGTCGTTGGCCGTCTGCACCGGGGCCAGCTTCGGATGTTTTTCCAGGAAAAAGCCTTCCGTCGAACAGGAGATGCCGAAAAGCCGGCGCACTTCGTCGGCGTCTGCCTGCGGCTCCAGGGCCACCGCCAGGATGACCATATCCAGCGGGATTTCGCGGACTTCGCCCAGCAGGGTGTCTTCCACCCGGACGACCAGCGGCTGGATCGCTGGGGCGACGGCTTTTTGGCCGGGCTGGGATTGGAGACCGGCGGCGGGCGGAGCACTGGCGGCGGCGTTCTCTACCGCAGTGGGCGGATCGGACTGGTCCTGGCCGTCGGTGCCGCCGGCCGGGCTTTCCACCAGCGAAGTGGACGCCCCTACCTGAGACAGCGGGCGGATGTCGGCCACTTTGCCTCGGATGAAGCGAACCCCTTCGTTTTCCACCCGATGGTAGAACTCTTCGAAGGCTTTGCCAGGCGCACGGATGTCGATGTAAAAGTTGTACACCTCGGCGCCGGTATGGTCTTTGACCAGGTGAGCCAGTTTCAGGGCGTACATGCAGCAGACGCGGGAGCAATAGGGATGGTAATTTCGGTCGCGGCTTCCCACGCAGTGGATGATGCCTACCCGTTTGGGTGTTCGGCCGTCCCGGAGCACCAGATGACCGCCGGTAGGTCCGCCGGCGTTCAGGAGGCGTTCGACTTCCAAGGCAGTATAAACATTTGGATATTTCCCGTAGCCGTAGTAGCGGATCGGCGTGGGATCGAAGGCTCGGAAGCCGGTGGCCACGATGATCGCCCCCACCTCGTATTCTTCGATGGTTTCGGTCTGGTCGAAGCGGATGGCGTTCCGTTCGCCACAGGCCTGGACACAGGTTTGGGTGCATTTACCCCGGCTCAGTTGGAGGCACACCTTCGGGTCGATCACCGGCACAGGCGGCACGGCCTGAGCAAACGGCACATACACCGGCTTTCGGTAGCCCAACCCCTGATCGAACTCGTTGGGAAATTTCGCCCGGGTGAACACGCAGGCTTCGATGCACTGCATGCAGCCGACACAGGCCTGTTCGTCGATGTACCGAGGCCGGCGGCGAATGCGCACCGTGTATCGGCCCACGGAGCCTTCCACCGAAACCACATCCGAGTAGGTGAGCAATTTGATATTGGGGTGGTTTTTGACGGCGGTCATCTTGGGCGTCAGGATGCAGGCGGCGCAGTCGAGGGTGGGGAAGGTTTTGTCGAACATGGCCATGTGCCCGCCGATGGAAGGCTGACGTTCCACCAGGATGACTTCTCGGCCGGCGTCGGCCAGGGTCAGAGCGGCCTGGATACCCGCAATGCCACCGCCGACGACCAGCACCCGGGGGGTAATCCGCACGTATTGACGTTCCAGCGCTTCATGCAGAGCCACTCGGCGCACGGCGGCGGCAATATGGGCGCGGGCTTTGGCCATGCCTTCCTCTCGATCCTCGGCCACCCAGGAAACCTGCTCCCGGATATTGGCGATTTGGACCAGGAAGCGGTTCATCCCGGCGGCCTCGGCCGCATTTCGGAAGGTCGTCTCATGCAGGTTGGGCGAACAGGCAGCCACTACCACCCGATTCAGCCGATATTCCTGAATATCCTGTTTGATCAGCTCTTGGCCGGGATCGGAACACATGTATTTGTAATCCCGGGCCACCACCACGCCGGGCAGCGTGCGTGCGAAGGCGGCCAAGGCCTCCACATCCAAAAACCCGGCAATGTTCGTTCCACAATGGCAAACATACACGCCAATCCGAACCGGAGTTTCATAGGTGCTCATGGGAACCTCGCTTTTTCTGGGGTCTAATGATTCCCAAAGGGGATTTCGCTTTCGAAGAACACTTCGCCTCTCCCCTGGTGGGAGAGGCCGTCCAGGCGTCCGCCTGGCCGGGTGAGGGGGCCGCTGGCCATACGAGCCTCGGCCCCCCAGAACAGGGCGGGCCAAAAGGACCACCCTCCAAAAATGGGACCTCCAATTCGGCTAAAAGGTGACTACGCTTTCGAAAATTTTCTTTTATGCAGGGGAAGGTGTTTCCTCGGGGCAAACGGCCTGGAGGACAAGTTGAGATATGTCCATGATTTTCAGCTGAGCTTCCGCGCCGGTGGTTTTCACGGCGTCTTGGAACATGACCAGGTCCTTGGGGCAGGCGACGACCAGTACCTGCACCCCGGGCAGTTCCAGCGCCTCATGGATGCGCTTTTCTGCGGGCCGGACTTGAATGCCCGGCATGTCTTTCATCCAAATACGTCCGCCGCCCGCGCCGCAGCAGAAGCTGTTTTCTCGGGAGCGGGGCATTTCGACTAGCCGCACACCCAGGGCGGCCAAAATCCGGCGAGGCGGATCGTAAATGCCGTTATATCGGCCCAGGTAGCAGGGATCGTGGTAGGTAACGGTCATGTCGAGCCGACGCCGGATCGGTAACCGCCCCTCGGCAATCCATCGGTCCAGTAGTTCCACAGCGTGGAAGATGGGTTTGCCGGCCAAGGGGGAATCTTCCTGCGAGGCTTTGGCCGAGGCGGCAGAACCGGCAGCAGCACCCCCAGCGGTGGCTGCCCCAGATGGGCCGAATCCGGAGGCGGAACCGGCGCCAGACCTAGCGGCGGAAGAACCAGCCGCTGCGGCCGATCCATTGCCGGTATCTTCGCTATCTCCGCCGTCGGCACCGTGAGGGTATTCATTTTTCAAGGTATTGTACGAATGGGGATCGGTGGTAACGATGGCCTGGAAGCGGGCGGGGGCCAGGGCCTGCAAGTTCTTATCCCGGAGCATCTCAAACAGCCCCTCTTCGCCCACCCGGCGAACGTCGTTGCCGGCGTTTTGTTCTTTGTCCATGAGAAAGCCGACCGACACACCGGCCAGGGCAAAAAGCCGAGCGGTCGCCTGCGTGGCCTCCAGCACGCGGGGATCGTAGGCGGCATAATCGCCCAGGAACCAGAGGAACTGGACCTCTTCTTTTCGGGCGTCTTTGACGGGCAGACCTCCCTTTTGGAGGCCTTCGGTGCGTTTGCGGGGCGATTGACCGAAGGAATTACCGTACCGCTGCAAGTTCATCAGAGCATCCTGGAGGTTTTCATCGACCTGGCCCTGATCCACCAGATGGCGGCGCATATCGATGATGGCCCGGGGATGTTCGATGCCCACCGGACAAATGTCTTCGCAAGCCCGGCAGGTGCAGCAGGACCAGAGCATTTCGGCCGGAATGGTTTGGCCGTGCAGGGCCGGAAGCGCTTTGGAGGCGGTAACCCGGCTGGCTGGTTCACCCCATCCGGCACCGGACGGGCCGGATGTCTGCGCTGTGCCAGGTGCCCCGGTAGGCGAACCGGAAGGCCCGGCAGAAGGAGTGGAACCGGAAGACCTTGCGGAAGGAGTTGTCCCGGAAGACCCAGCGGGATCGGGCTTTTCGGTGCCGGCCGATTTGGCCCGTCGGACCGGCGTTCGCAACAACAGGCCGTCCACCGCATGGACAAAGTCCCTGGGCGAAAGGGGAAAGTGGCATTGATGGCCGGGGCAAACTTCCTGGCATCGGCCGCACCACGTGCAGGAATCGATCTGCATAAGCTGTTGCCAGGTGAAATCCCGAAGATGAACCACGCCGGACGGAGCCGCCACCGGCAAGCGGCCCACCGGTCGAGAAGTCCGCAGGAGCAGATTCACCGGCGAGGAAACCAGATGGAAGGCCTTGGTCCAGGGGATGGCCACCAGAAACCCGAAGGCCAACAGGGCATGGAGCCACCAGAGGAGCCGATGCCAGGTTTGCAAAGCATTCAAGGAGGCGTTTTGGAAGATTTTGCCCAGCACCCAGCCGACCGGCGCCCAAGCGGCGGCGGGAAAGACCGGCCCGCCCTGAGCGATACGCTCTTGTTCCGTCTGTTGATCTTCGGCGTCCAGATGGCGGGCGCCCATGGCGGCCCAGTGGGTTTGCCAATCCGACGGATTGCCTGCTGGGCTGACCGCCTGTTGGCCCCGGGCTTCGCCCTGTCGAAGCGGGGTTTGCTCCTTTGGGACCACGGTTTGGCCCTGTTGCTGCGGGTTTTCCCGCTGTTGCACCGGGTCTTTTTCTTCTGGGCCCGGGGCTTTCCCCTGTTGCAGGAGGGCTTTCTGCTGTTGTGCTAGGGATTCCAGGTGGAATCCCTGGGCCAGGCGAAGCCCTTCGACCAAAAAACCAGTAATTGCAATCAGGGCCAAAAGGCGAAGGAACGGGAAACCGTCCCAAAAGGAGACCGGGCGGGTCGGGCCTGCCAGCCGGGCCGGGCGCTGGACCACCCGCCGATAGCCCGCCATCGCCACTCCGACCAGCAACACCACCCCAAATAGATCCAGAACCAATTCAAACACCTGATACAGCCCGCCCCGGAGAATCTGCGCGCCGAAGATCAGATGGGCCACATCCTGGTCGATGGTGGCGGCGGCGGTGCCCAGGAACAACACCACCATGCCCCAGAAGATGCAAAGATGCATGAGGAGGGCGAAGCGGTCTCGGCTCAGCCGGCCTTGAAACAGGGCGGTCCGTATCCACTCGGCCAATCGCCCTTGGCGGAAAAGCTGCACTACATAGGAACCGAAACGACCGACACCCGGCTCCGATTGGCCGATCGCCCATTTCCGAATCCGCCACACCATTCCCCCCACGATCAGCACCAGGACCACCGGGATCAACAGGTAGAGGATCACCTCGGCAGCGGGCGGCACATTCCACATGAGCGGTCGACTAAATCCCACAGGAAACCCTCCTTCCAATCAGGGTGGGAAGCTACCTGCTCATCCGAGCGAACCCTTGGACAAATCAGGAGCTTTGTGAACAAGCCCGGTGGGCTGTCCCTGCCAATCACAGAGGCAAACCCGTCTGCTAATCAGGGTAGGAACGCCCTGTTCCTCAGAACGCTTCCCACCTGCTAATCAGGGTGGAAACCCTACACTGAGTGATCAGGATGGAAAACTTTCTGTCCATCCGGGTGGGCCAAACCCGGTCTCCTTGGTGATTGCCTTCCAGGGCTCCGGTGCCGCGAAAAACCGATATTTTTCGGGTCCTAGCCCCGGAAGCCCAGGGAGGACTCGTCACGGTGCTGTTGTCATTTTTTCCTTGTCTGGATGGCCTGGGCCAGGGGTTCGACCAGGTCCATCAGGTCCATTTGGACGCCGTAGTCGGCCACATCGAAAATGGGGGCTTTCGGATCGGTATTGACGGCGATGATCAGGTCGGAGCCTGCCATGCCTTCGACATGTTCGGGTGCGCCGGAGATGCCGAGGGCCAGGTACAATTTGGGTTTTACGGTCATGCCGGATTTGCCCACTTGGCGGGTGGTCGGCAGCCAGCCTTGATCGACGATCGGGCGGGAGGCGCAGACTGCGCCACCGAGCACCTCGGCCAACTGCTGGATCGGTTCGAGGTTTTCTTTTTGTTGGATGCCTCGGCCGACGGCCACCAGGATGTCTTGGCTGGTAATATCCACATCCCCGGGCGGCGGCAGAATCCATTGCCGGAACACGATCCCGGCTCCATCGGCGCCCGGAAGATCAGGCGGCGGGATGGTTTGCACCTCGGCTTTGCCGGGGCCGGAGGCCGGGGCAAAACTGCCTGGTAAGATCATGAGGATGGCCGGGGCCTCTTGAATGCGGACTTCGGCCAACATTTTGCCACCGCACAGGCCGCAGACAGCCCGAAGGTGACCGTCTTCGATGGTTGCCTGCTGGCAACCTAGCACCAACGGCGCTGGCAGCTTGGCCGCCAAAAGCGGGGCCATATCCCAGCCGATCGACGTGCTGCCGATGAGCACCGCCCGGGGCGTTTCCGCCTGAACAACCGCCTGCAAAGCGGCCAGGAAAGGTTCCGGCGCATATTCGGCCAAAGCCGGATGGTTGACCAGCAGGATGCGATCGGCAGCCTGCAAACTGGGCACGAAGGGGGTGCCGTCGCTGGAGAGCAGGAGGGCCAGGACTTGGCCTCCGGTAGCATGGGCCAAGCTGCGGGCCGCTCCCAACAGCTCCGAAACGATCCCGGACAAGTTCCCCCGAACCGTTTCCGCCAACACCAGAATATCCGAAGCACTCATCGCAGGAGTCCTTTCTCTTCCAGGAGGGCAGCGATTCGCTGAGCCACCTCTTCCGCAGAGCCGGTGAGCATTTCTGCCCGTTCGGCCGGGGCGGGCGGAGAAAGCCGAGCCACCTCCACCCGGGCCGCCCATGGCGGCACCGTCGCTTCCTGCTCGGCAATTTGGGAGCTTTTCATGGCGGCCCGGATTCGACTGACCGGCACATACCGAGGTGGTTGCTCGGCACCCAAAATGCCCAGCACCGCGGGAAGCCGAACCGCAAACTCCGCCATCACCGCTCCAGGAAACTCTTTCCGGACCAACAGGCCCTGCCCGTCGTCCGCCTTCACCCCCCGCACCACGCCCACATAAGGCCAACCCAAACAGACGGCCAACTCCGGCGGCAACACGCCGTCCAATTCGTCATGGGCCTGCACGCCCACCAGCACCAGCTCCGGCGCCAAGGGCCGAAGCACCTCGGCAAACATCCGGGCGGCTTGCTGCGGCCAGGGAGGACGGTTCGGATCGTCCCAGAGGAGCTTGATCAATTGATCAGCTCCTTTGGCCGCCGCGGCATAGAGACTATTGTCCACATCGCCGAAATCGACCGCCAACACACTGACACTGCCGCCCTGGGCCTCTTTCAACAGCAACGCCTGCTCCAGGGCATGATCGTCCGATTCGTTGAGGATGAAAGTAGCCGAACCCAAATCCAATGCCTTCCCACTGGAGTCCACCTCCAGGGGTTCGATCAAGTCCGGCACCTGCCGAATGACCACAGCAATTTTCATACGGTCTCCTTTTCACCCAGGTCCATCGCCTCGGCCAACAGTTCGATGATGTCCCGGACCTGCACTTTCCCTTCCAGGCCGGTAACTTTGGCGGCGTCTTCAAAACGGGATAGTTCAAACGGGCAGGAGACAGCCAGGATCTGGGCGCCGGTGCGGGCGGCCATTTTGATCCGTTCGTCCGAAAGCCGATAACCGCCATGGGCCACAATATGGGCGTCCAGCCACATGCCACCTCCGCCCCCGCCACAACAAAGCGCATCCTCCCGGTTCCGTTCCATTTCCACCAGCTTCAGGCCCGGAATGGCTCCCAGCAACTGCCGGGGCGGATCAAAACACCGGCACCGCCGGCCCACACAACAGTTGTCATGATAGGTAACCGTGGCGTCGATGGAACGGACAATCCGAGCCGTCAGGTCCGAAAGCCGATTGGCCAAAAAGGTAACATAGTGTTCCACCGGATACCGAATGCCATACCGGGGATAGAAATGCTCCATCGCCCGAAATTCATGCGGGTCTAGAAGCACGATCTTTTCAAACCGTTGCGTCTGGAGCACCTGGCGATTCTTCTCCACCAGGGTTTCAAACAGGCCCTCTTCGCCGAACATGCGGTCGCATTCGCCCAGGGCACACTCTTTGGCCCCCAAGACGCCCCACCGGATGCCCAGAGCGGTCAAAATCCGGGCAAACGCCCTGGCCACCCGCTGATTGCGCGGATAATACGAGGGGTAATCGCCCACAATCCAAAGCACTTCGACCGGTTGGGGCTGTTTGGAAAGGTCCAAAACCGGCACATCCAACCCCTCGGCCCATTGCAGACGCTGACGGGGCGACTTGCCCAACACATTGCCGTACTTGAGCAGATTCTGGAAGGTCTCTTGCAATTCGGCGGGCGGCTGGATGCCGGCCTGCATGGCCCGATCCCGCAGCGCCGGCCAAAGACCATCGGTGAGTTCAATCCCCCGGGGACAGCGTAGGGAACATAAATAACAGCCGACACACATCCACAAGGTGGGGCTTTGTAAGAGGCGATCCACCTGGCCGGCGGCAGCCCGCAGCAAAAGCCTGCGCGGGGGATACTCCATGGCATGGCCCAGCGGACAACTGGCCGCACATAAGCCGCACTGCATACACCCCAGCGGCGATTCGCCTTCCCCGCTGGTAGCCAATTGTTCCAGAAAATCCGGGGCGGTCTTTGTTGGCTGGATCATCGGGAGCCTCCTGGCAGGATGGTCCGGAAAAACAGATAGGAAATGGGAAGGAAAAACGAACCGGAAAACATGGGTTCCTTCTGGAGGTTGTCTCGGGGGGCCGGAGCACCAGACCCAAACGCTTGGTTCCGCTCCGGGAGTTTTTCCGCGCGGGAAAAACACCAGAACCCAATATATTCCGCAAACTGACTTATTTCAAGATACAGAATATCTAAAATATATGGATCATCAAAACATACAGCAAGGGGAGGCCACCCAGAAATTTCTTAGAAAAAGAACGACGGCAGAAAGAGGAAAACCGCACCGATCTTCTGATGGAGCAAGCCCCCTTCAGAAAAGCGAAGAAAAGTTCGGAACCAAGAGTACTCCCCCGCGGTGTTCAAAAATCGGAAACCGGCCCAAGCGGGGCCGGAGAGCGCTCCCGAGAAGGCGTAACCTTTGGACGCTCACGGACTTAGTACGATGCCGCGAGATGGCGGCCTTGAGGTGTATATTAAAAAGATATAATGTATCCCAAATATATCCAAAACGCGGAGGGATAATCCTTATTACTATGTAATACCTCTTCTGGCTCGTAGTGTGCTCCCCGCCGCAAGCCCCCTCTTATTTTCCTTCCAAGGTTGTCCCCGATCGAATGCCAGAGAAGCTGGGCCGCTGGTTGCGAAAAACTTTTGCCTTTACCAAGCGCTATGGTACGGAGAGCTCTGGATAGGCGAAAACAGTCGTCCGAGCAAGGACGGCTTAAAAATAGGTAACTATTTTGACTGTATCCACCGGAAGTAATTACCACACTCTGTGGGGTTCGGGCCAATTTTTATCCCCTACAAGTTGAGGAGCCTGGCCGGGCGGATCCACTCAAACTATTTAGAAACGTAACCGCCTGCCACCCTTAAAGAAAGGGCAAAATACGTCATAGAGACACTCAAATGAGCCGGATGAAGCAAATCCCCTCTCTACCGGCGGGCTAAACCCAGCGTGTCACTGCCGCGCAAGCGGCAATCCAGTACGCCTTTCCCTGGCCGTCCCGAGGCCGCCAGTGCCTTCGGCACCGCCGGGTGAGCGGGCGAAAAACCAGCCCCTTCTTATTGCCCCCTCAGCCAATACTGTCCCACCAGGGGAGAAGGAAAAAAGATCGCTCCTCCATTCGGCTAAGAAAAAAAGCAGAGGACCTCCCGGAAGAAGCCCTCTGCTTGGGGTTGGTTGAGGAGGATTATGGATGGAAGATGGAAGAAGGTGGCCGAAAGGGGGGATTAGTAACCGCCGCCGCCACCTCAATAACCGCTGCCGCCGGTACCTGGCAGCCTCCCTTGGGATTCTTCGCCACTCGAGGTGTTGTAAATCCGCACATCGGTAATCCGAGAAAACAACGGAATGCACGTGACGCGGACATACCGTCGGTCGGCAGAGACCACGCCGGTAGCTGCCAGGTTGGTACCTTCCGGCAGGGTGATAATAACGGGTTGATAGCCGACCGCGCCGCGGGGGAACCATGGAAATAAATGTCCATTGGAGGTTCCTCCGCTGGGATTATCACCGCCGGTAGAACCGGTCCGGGAGGCAACCAATGGGGCCAGCGCTCGAGGATCAACGGCAGCGGCAATCTGCTGGGCCAGAATCTGCTGCCGAAGGGTCAGTTGATCCACCACGGCGTTGTGAGTTTGTTCTTCCTGGAGGGACTGTTTTCGGCGTCCGTCCATAAGGTCGAAGACCACCAGGGTTTCATCATTTTTCAGGTCGATGGTTTCGAAGATGCGCCTTTGTTTATTGGTGCGGAAGTGGCAGATCACCTCCACCTGGACTTTTCCGGCAGTCAGTTCACCCCAGACGCGGCGGATCAGAGCCCGATAGGTACCGGAGAAACCTTCCGGACAGACATAAATCTCTTCTGCGGGACCTTCCCGAACACTATCCAGTTGTCGGGAAGCCCCGTCGCCCAGCAGGATGCCGCCGCCGGTGGAGCGAGGATTGCGAGCCGAGCATACGGAGCCGGAAGGCTCTTCGACCAGCAGGTCCACATCGGCGTTGCCGGTCCACTGGACGCGGATGACCACATCACGGACCAGGGCGGTTTGCATGGCCTTTTCAAATTCTTGGGCCTGCTGGGTTTTGCCTGCGGCCCGGAGTTCTTCTAAGACGGAACGGGCCACCCGGTGGGCGGTGTTCCACACTTCGATTTGTTCTTTGGGCCAGGCCTGACGGAGGATTCCTAAGCTGGCCCACTGTTTGGCCTCCAGATCGCCCAGTTTTTCCGCGGAGCGGAGGGCGGCCATATAAGGTTCCGGCCGACGGGGATCCAATTGGGCTGCCTGCCGATAAATCTGGATCGCCCGCTGATCAAGGCCTAATCGGGCCAGATACAGCCCGATGTAGGTCATTTCCAGCGGGGATTGGGCAAAATCCAGGGCGGACAGAACCACCCGTTCGATTTCTTCCAGAGGCCGACCGTCGGCTTGCAAAGCCAGGCCCAGGGCTTCATACATCCAGGGCTGAGGCTGATGGTTACGAAGGGCCGCTTCGATGAGAGCGGCGACCTGGCTAAATTTGTTCGCCTCCATCAGTTCCCGGACGACCTGCCGGACCACAGCAGGGCTGACCGGGGGATCCTGATGGGCAGCGAAGAAGGCCTGATACCCATCCGGCCTGCTGATAGCCAGGAGCTGTTGGCGGAGTTGGTCGGCCTGAGAGCCGGGATTCGACTTGTGGGCCTGAGAGGAGAGATTCTGAGGAGAAGACTGGGTTTGGCCTGGGGAATCAGGCACCGAGAAGGCCCGGAACCCTTGCTGGTTCTTTTGAGGCAGCAGTTGGTTGAGACGATCCCGGACAGGCAGCGGGAGACGTTCCGGCGGGATATTCCAATTGCCCATGCCGCGGCCCCAACCGCCCATGCCGCCGCCCCAGGTGTTTCCCATGCCGCCAAACCCACTATTGATGCCCATCCCCCAACCGCCGAGGCCACCAAAACCGCCTTGAAAGGCCGGCGTCTGGATCGGGATAACCAAATCGGCCACCGGATAGACTTTGGTGCTCAGCCGCTCCTGCGCCTTATCCGGGGTTGTAATCAAAAGCACTTCGTTCTCGATCAGGTAGGTGGCTTGAAGTTGCCGGAGAAGCAGACGCAATGCCGAGCGCAGAGAAATCCCTTTTAAGCTAATCGGTTCCTCGAACTGCTTATCACTGGTAATACCTACATCTTTTAACGCCTGAGTATCCAACTGGATTTCGATCTTATGATACTCCTTGAGAAAGTCGAGGACATCTTTTACCGTGGTGCCGGCGGGGAATTCGAGACTGGTGGGGCTATCCAGTTGCTGGAGGATTCTCTTTTCCGCCGGTTTCACCGAGGCCAGGTCCATGGCCTGGTAGCGTTCTTTGCGACGAGCAGTCAACTGTTGCCAAGTGTCCGCATCCGGATAGGCAATGGGCGGTTCGTCAGGGAAAGGTACATGGGAGCGTTCTACCTGCGCCAGGGTGGCGTAAAATTGACGTTCTCGTTCTGCTCGGAGTTGCCACATCTGGACTAACGCACTGCTCATTTGGACATGGGTAAGGGCCTGCGTGCCAATCGCAATGCCGGGAGCCTCCTCCCGCAGCGTCATGGCGCCTTCCTCTGCTTGGGCGTACTTTCGTTCATCCATGAGGGCACTAAACCGATCCATGATTTGGCGAATCTTCTCTTCTCGCCGGAGCAGAGTCTCCTGGAGCAAGGTTCGCTCGCGGGCCTTGGCCAGGTTGATATCCCGTTCCCGATCTCGTTCCTCTTTAATCTGCCGACGGCGTTGTGCTTCCCGGACTGCCGCTTCGAGTTGCCCCAAAAGCCTGCTTCGTACTGCCTCGTCCAGTTCCGGGACACGCCGGACGTTTTCCATTTGGAGTTTGAGTTCATTGATGGCGGCATCCGGAGTTTCCGCCATGATGCTCCGAGCGCGGTTGATGGTCTGGGTCACATCACTAGAGACCATCTGGGCAAGGAGATTTTGTCGTTGTTGATATTGTTCGACGAAGGCACCGGCATCGGGGACGAAAACGGGTGGGACGGCCCCGGGGCCCTGTAAGTCTAGGGCCGGTTCTCCGGTGGCCGGCTTAGCAGCCCCGGCGGCTGCCGGCGCCGGATTGCCCCCAGCCGGTTGCCCACGGGCAGCCCGCAGGATCGCTTGGGCTTCCGGATCGCGGGGATCCTGCTTTAAGGCCGCCTGCGCCAGTCGTTCCGCTTCCGCAGGCTGATCGGCAGCCAGCGCTTGCCGAGCTAACATCGTCAAGTTCCTGGCCCCGGTGTCGGCCAATGCTTTGGCCCTCTTCAAACTGGCCGCATCCACCAACGGCAGGGTAGTGCCTTTGGTCGGGTCTTTCCGACCTAGCTCCACCAGAGCGGGGAGATAATTATGGTCTTCATTCGCCGCCGGGATCGGCACTGTCCAGGCCAGATCCACTTGGCCGGCAGGACCTTCCAGACGGGCCTGGACGGACAGCGGGCCGTCTCCCTCTAAGCACCCGACCAGCACCGTCTCCCGGTCTGTGCGCAGCGGTGGCAACTGGGCGGGATAAATCTCGCGGAGGGCGGCCGGCCAGACCGCCTTCTGAGCCACCGGCCAAAAGACCGGGCCATGCAGCCCAGCGCTGAGCTGCCGGGCAATGGCCGAGGCTTCCGCCGGCGAGTCCTCTAGCAGCGTACCGCCTGTCTGAGCGGCCAAGGCTCCCAACAAGGCAAGGTCCGGGCCAGGGCCAATCGCATAACTATGGACTGAAACCCGAGACTGCGTGAGCGATTTCACCAGGTCGGCAAAACTTTCCGGATCCAAAAGCCGCACCTTGCTGGTGCCTTTGCCCACATAGAGAATCGTACGAGGTTTGCCCTCTTGGCTCCGGAGTTGTTCCAGGGCCGTGGTAAGGGCCTTCGGCAGGTCGGTAGCTCCCAGCGGGGTGCGCTGTTGGAGTTTCTCGACGGCTTGTTGCATCTGGGGGCTTTGGGCGGGCAAGAAACCCTCGGAAAGCGGAATGGTGTTCACATCAACACCAAATAATTGCACCCGATCCTCCGGCCCTAAGGTCTTTAAAAGGGCATCCAACACCTCCAGGGCCTTGGCGCGAAAGTCGCCTACCTGACCGGCCGAGGTGTCGAACAGAATCGCTACGGCTACGCCCGATGCCGCTTTGGCCTCCGTCGGCGCCCGCAAACACAGACCAAAATACTTCGTTCCATCCGGATGGGCATAGAGAACCATCTGCTGGGGTTCCGCCGACGCAGGACCGGGCTGAGCCGCCCAAACCCCTACGACGCCCAGCGCAGTTCCTGCCAGCACCAACCCGCCAAGCCACACCAACAAGCACCGTCGAGACATGGCCAACTCTCCGAAGAAAAAGGACCGACACATTCCGGACGCTCTGTTCCGCTCGACCGTCCAGAAAAGAAAAGCCTTCCGACTGAATCGCTTTTGTGGGATCGGATTTGCCTGGCAAATCCCTCCCGATAGCCCTATTTTATTCTCCCGAAAGGCACTTTGCCAAGTAAAAACCTCGGTTTCTTGACCAAAATTTTGGGAGGCCGAAAAGAGAAAAATACCACTTGAGTTTTATTTTAAACCCCACAAAAGGGGGTAATCGGTACTCCTTTCTCCCGGCTCTTTCCCAGCCCGGCAACTCTCCAGCCGCTCCTCCACCCCTCCGAAGACCTCCTCCTGCCCCGAAACCCAACCTTTCTCTTCCGGTGCTCTAGCCTTCCCGTGCCGCCTCTCTTGCGGTGTCCTTATTCTTCCGGTGTCCTTATTCTTCCGGCCCCACTTTCCTTCTGGGGCTTTTTCTCTTCCGGTGCGATTGGCGTCAGAGGAGCGGCTGGAGAATTCATGTTGGCCAATTCGGGTTCCGGCTACCCAACACAAAAGGCCTCATCCAGCCTGAAGCTGCATGAGGCCTTTGGGGGAGGGAAAATGAACGTCGATCACCAGGAGAGCTTGCTTATGGAGGGACCGGGGATCTGCTGGCCAAAGATTGCTTAGCGGGCCAGTGCCTCGGCTGGCCGAGCCGCCGCCCCGTCCTGCTGTCCGGCTGCTTCCGAGGGCGAAAAAATGCCGGTCAGCCAATCCGGAGGGGTACTGATATTCACTATTCCGGAAAACGTCTTCCTCCAAGGTTCGAACAGCCGGAGCACACTCTGCCCGAACGCCTTCAACAGGCCGGGCTGTCCGCTTCGGGCGTCCTGCCCAGCTTCGGGGGCCGAAGTCGGACTGCCCGCCCCCGATGCACCTTCATTCCCCGAAGGAGAGTTCTGGCTGTTGTGCGGGGAGTCTGAAGGCTGGGCCGCCTTCTCAGCAGCCGAGCCTTCTTCTCCCATCGGGCTTTCTTCGGACGCCTGCCGGTTGGCGGAACCCTCCGGCTGTTGGGCGGGGTTTTTCTCCGTGTCGGGCCGGCCTACCGGCTGGGAAGTTTCTTCCGGAGTGTCTGCTTCTGTCCACCGGTCGGCATTTTCCAGCCACCACTGATATTTCCCAGGCTGGGGCTCCTCAGGTTGTGCCTGAGAGGTTTGGGGTTGCTGCTCGGAAGGGTCGGCAACCGGACCGGGCATGTCGGCCCAGGAAGTGTCGGTCGGCTCGGCCTGGTCCGACGCACTGGGATTGCCTACGGAGTCCGCCGGCCCGGAGGATTCCGATTGTCCACCCACCGGTTCGTCCCAGGAGGGTATTTTCGTCGGATAGGGTTCTCCCGCATCAGACGCCGAAGACGCTTCCGGGCCGAGGTGGGCTTCGTTCTGGCCTCCTTCCTGCCCCTGCTGCTCTGGATACTCATAACGATCCTGAGGGAGAAAATCCGGCGGAAGCATGCCAGGCTCTTGCTCGGGCAATCCTTCGGAAGCCGGTTGTTCTGGGGCCGGCTGGGTCAAAGAGTCGGTTTGCCCTTCCGAGAACTTTTCCTTCGGGACATCGGGTTGGGCGTCGGCCGGCATCTGGCCCGTACTGTTCGAGGGTTGGACCGATTCGGCCGGCCCCGATTCGGCCGGAGGGGCATATTCGGCCTCTACCCGGCCGTAGCCCGGTTGATATTCCCAGGTGGGCGAGAGTTCGGGGGAAGAGATTTCTCCCTGGGTTTCGGGCAGGGTTTGTTCGCCAGGCTCGGGATTCTCGCCTGGTTGTTGGGAGGCATCGGACTGCTGGGGGGATTCTAACTCTTCGGTGGCTTCCCGGTTTTCTTCATCTTCCCAGCTTTCTTCTTCCTGATCGCCGTTTTGCTCATCCTGGCCGGACTGCGCATCGGCAGTGTCGGCATTTTCAGCGGATTGCCCATCGGACGGCTGTTCGGCCTCCATGGCATCGGCCGCCGTAGTATCAGCGTCCGTGGGATTGGCCTCCGTGGGATTGGCCTCTGGAGTCTCGGCCTCCATGGGGATTTCGGAGGTGTGGTCTTCTGGGAGGCCAGCGGCTTCCTCTGCCGGATCGGTGGTGGATTGCCGATCCGAGGTTTCGCCGGCTTTCCGGCCGGAACGTTGTTCCATGTCTTGGGGTGTTTCTTCGCCCTGGGAGGCCTCGGGCTGCTGGCCCGACTCTGCGGAAGTATTTATTTGTTCAGTATTTGCCTCTTCCGGAGGCGTCAACCCGCTCTCCGATGGCTCCGTCTGTTCCGGAGTGCTCTCTTTCGTCTGTTCCGGAGTGCTGTCTGTGGGTTCGGTAGCATTCTCAGGTTGTTCGGTGGGTGTTTCGGTCGGTTGGGGAGGAGTTGCTCCCTGCTGGGGAGTACGTTCAGGCTGTTCGAGAGAAGTCTCCATCTGTTCGGAATAGTCCCCCGGACCGGGCTTCAGCCCTTCGGTGGTATCCGAAGGATGGTCTTGGGGCGTCTGGAGATTCTCGGCAGCTTCGCCGGCCCCGGCGCCATACCGCCGGAAATATTCCTCGATGGATTGAACTTCGCCTTCCAGACCGGGGCCTTGGTCCTCTGCTAAATCGGCGGAGTTGGTGGGTTGTTGGCCGGGGGCAATTTCCCCGTTCTCAGACAAGCAAACGGAAGGCTCTTCTTCCATCGGTTCGGTTTCGGAAGCCTGCTGGGCGGTTTCGGAAATCTGCTCGTTGTTTTCAGAAAGTGGTTGTTGGGTTTGGGAAGGTGGCTGGTCGGTCCCTAGGCCTTCGGGGGCACTGCCGGCCCCTTCATGGGCAGCAGGCTCAAAGGATTCGGCCGATTCGGTGGGTTCGGTTTGGGTAAGCCAAGTTTCTTCGGTGGGGATGCTATTCCAGTCCGGATGGGCAGCGCTGATGGGATCGGATTGAGTGGGCTGGGCTACTGCACCCGTGGCATCCTGTTGGGTCTGGGGAGCAGAAACCCCGTCGGGGGACTCGCCAAGCCACCCCCATTTCGGGTGGGGTGGATAACAGGCCCACTCTTGCCGATTCGTCTCCTGGCCCAGGGCCCATCCTACAGGCCCAAGCCAAAATCCTAGCAGCACCATGCTCGCTGCAGGAGCATACCTTCTGCGAAAACTGACCTGTCTCATTGTGAAGGATCCTCCCATGAGAGAAACCATTAAATTAAAAAAGGAAAGCGACACACCGGCTGAGACCCGCAGGCACACCTCTTCCCCACCCCTACGCCCCGGGCCTTCCAAAGGATCAGAAGGGTGTCCTCCTAAGGATCCACTGAGGAAGGCCCTAGGATCCACTGAGGAAGGCCCTGTTGGTATTCAGAGCCGATTGGGTCATGTCTTCAGAGCCGCTTGGTGGGACTGGTTGGAAGGACGCCCAAACCGTGGATTCCTTTCGGGGGGCCAGGTGGTGGGAGGGCAGGCGGCTCCCGGCCGTTGTACCTTATCGGAGAGAGGCTTTCTGGATGTTTAGGTAATCGACGTAAATTACAGCGTATAAGGTTTCTACATCCTTCAGGCCCTTTACATAATTGGAGAAGTTTAGCTAATATATCCAAATAGGAAAAACTGCTTAAAATATAGAGCCTTCCCTCATGCTCCAACGGCTTCCAGTTTGCCTAAACGATCGATCTCCATTTTCCGCCAAAGTCGCCGAAAATCTCCCCGTTGCCCTTGAGCCTCGCTTAATCTTCTTTTTTTCCTTCTTTTTCTTCCATTCCGTGTGTTTTATCTATATTGCCTCTTTCATCTTCCAATCCTCCTCGGACCTTCTCTCATCCGTGGGAATCTGGTATAAATGAAGTTTTCTTCCGTTGGAAAAACTCCACCTCCGGAGGAGCTTGCCGATGAAAGTACTTTTGCTCGTAGCCAATCCCAATCCAGGTAGTTTTTGTCATGCCATTGCCCGGACCGCCCAGGATGAATTACAAGCGCTCGGCCATCAGGTCCTCTTCCATGACCTTTATGCCGAACGGTTTGACCCGTTATTGCCCCATGCCGAGATTCCCAAGGACGCCTCGGTGGATGCGGTGATCCATCGGCATTGCCAGGAGGTGACGCAGGCGGAAGGATTTGTGGTGGTCCACCCGAACTGGTGGTCGATGCCGCCGGCCATCCTGAAAGGCTGGATCGATCGGGTGCTCCGTCAGGGGATCGCCTACGAATTCACCCAAGAGGGTGTCCGGGGCCTGCTTCAAGGCCGACGGGCCGTCGTCTTTACCACCTCCAACACCCCCAGGGATGTCGAACTGCGCCTTTTCGGCGATCCTCTGGAAAACCTCTGGAAAACCTGTATTTTCGGATTTTGCGGACTGGAAAACTTCTATCGCCGGAATTTCGAGCCGATTATCGAAAGTTCCCTCCAACAACGCCAAGCCTGGCTCGAAGAAGTCCGGCAGATCATCCGGCACCGATTCGCTTCCGGTTAAGTTTTTTGGGCAGTTCTTGCCGGCGTTGCACCTTCCGGCGAAGTCGGCCCTTGGTTTCCGGACCCGGTCCTTGTTTTCCCGAACAGGCCCTCTATCCCTCAGATAAAGGCGGAACCATGTGCGGGTGGGTATTGGGTGCTCTGTGGGCAGGATGGTTGGCCATGGGGTCCGAGTATGATCCTTCGGATTTGCCGCCCAAGTTTCGGGTTCTTTTGCCGTTGCATCAGAAGCTGCCGCCGCCAGGGCCGGGCGATTGGTTGGCCGTGCATCCGGAGCCGGGGCAAACCTACCGGGAATATGTAGCAAGTGGGCCGCTGCGTGCCGACGGCCGACGTCGGGTCCTCTACATCCAGCCGTTGGGCGATTTCCGCCCCGCCCAGCGAAAAATCCTCCAGCAAACCGCCGCCTTCCTGGAAATCTATTTTGGGCTCCCGGTGCAGATGCAAAAGGAGCTGCCCCTGTCGATGATTCCGGCGGAAGCCCGGCGGGTGCATCCCCTGTGGGGAGATCGGCAGATTTTGACCACGTATGTATTGGAAAAGGTGCTTCGGCCCGATCTGCCGCCCGATGCGGTCGCCCGGATCGCTCTGACCACCTCGGACCTTTGGCCGGGACCGGGCTGGAATTTCGTGTTCGGCCAGGCATCGCTCCAGGATCGGGTGGGCGTTTGGTCGCTCTATCGAAACGGCGATCCGGAACAGAGCAACCAGGCGTACCTACTCTGTCTGCGCCGGACGCTCAAGACGGCCACCCATGAAGTAGCCCATATGTTTGGGATGCTGCATTGCATTTATTTTCAGTGCAACATGTGCGGCTCCAACCACCGGGCGGAATCCGATCGTCGTCCCCTTTGGCTCTGCCCGGTCTGCTTGGCCAAACTCGTCTATGCTACCGGCGTGGATCCAGCAGCCCGGTATGAAAAGCTGGCCGACTGGTGCAAACAAAACGGCCTGGACGCAGAAGCCCAATTCTACGAAAAGTCGCTCCGCTTGCTCCGAAACCGGTAAGAAAAAGAACCTTGTAGAAACCCCCGAACGGCCGTTTTCACGGGAAGGGCAACAGGGCCGTTCTGCACGCTAAAGAAAAAAGGAAAAGGTAAAAGAAAAAGGGTAACACTTTAGCCGAATGAAGCAACCCGCCTCTCCCCTGGCGGGAGAGGCCGGCCTGGCCTTTGGCCAGGCCGGGTGAGGGGGATTTCTGCGGCCCAAGAAGCCTGGATTCCTGCTTACGCAGGAATGACCCATCGCCTCCTTCAATCGGCTAAAGTGTTACGAAAAAGGTATCCTCGGAGTCGCTAAACCGGGCTATGGATCGGTTAGCTCGAGGTCGAAGCGGAACCGCTGCTTCTGCGGATCAAACCCTGGGCAGGAGGGATCAATTGTCCACCGAATCCCCGAGGTGGTATAGTCTTGATATTTCGGCGGGATCGGGGTGGCTCGGAGAAGACGAACCGGAACATCCGCCGGAACACGCACCTCTTTGATCTGCTGGCCCACGAGGAACCGGAAGACCCGGTTGTCCCCTTCCACCTTCTGTTCGACCGGTGTGCCGGCGGGCAGCCAGGCCAGAACCTCGGCGATTTGCCCGGGGGCCACGATGTGCTCTGAATCTACCGTTCCGTTTGGATCGGCACTGAGGGTCGAATTCATCGGATGGGGGCCGGACTCGTTCTTCTGGGTTGCCGAAGGGATACTCTGGGGTTTCGGATTCCCCGGCGGAGTGGGTGGGGAATCCTGGGGCTCCCTGGGAGTGGTAGCTGGTTGGCTTGCCGGAGGAGGAAGGTTGCTGCCCGATCCGGCAGCGGTATGGAGCAGTTTGTGCCCTCCGGAGGCTTTTTCTGGGGAACTTGGCGGTTCTGCCAGCCGAACCAGATCATCTCTGGCTGGCCGGATGCGGACCTGATACTGGGTACCGGCCGGTGCACCCCCGGCTTGCTGCGGAGTGGCAAACTGGTATTGGCCGGTGAGTCCCGTGCAAAGTTCGGCGCCAAGTCGGGGGTCTTCCGTCTGCAGTTCCACCACCGCTCCGACGACCGGTTTGCCGTTCAAGGTGACTTGCCCGTGGATCGGATAATACACCTCTCGGCTGGAAAAGGCCCAGTAGAGGCCGATCATCACCAGCACCAGCAGGGCGGCCACGACCCGGTAATCCCGGAGTCCGGGCCGGACCGAGCCGTCCCGAAGCGCATCCAGCGGCGATCGCCACACCAGGGCCTGGCTTTCCGGGGTGTGCTGGTGCGGCCAGATGAGCGAAACGGCCCAAATGAAGATCGACTCAGCGACAAAAAGGATAAAGGCCATGAAGAGGCCGTTGGTGGCGACGAAGTCGGCCAGCGGGGGGCAGACATTCCGGAGCGACCGGCCCAACAGCAGTTCAAACAGGCCGAAGTTTTCCATCAGTTTCGCTCCGTAGATCATCATGCCGACACCGGCGCCGCCGACCAGGGTCCAGAGGGCTGCGCGTGCGGAGGTCCGCCGCCAAAAGACCCCCCATAAAAACACGACAGCTGTCGGCGGGGCCACCACCGGAAAGACATCCACCATCGCCTGGAAGATTGTCTCCCCAAGCCGGGCTATCACCAGCGACCAGCCCACCGCTACGCACATGGCCAGGAAGGTAACGATCCGGCCCACGCGCACCAATCGTCGTTCCGACGCCTCCGGATCAAACCGGCGGTAAATGTCGTAGCTGACCAGGGTGGCGATGGAGTTGAGCGAACCGGAGACGGTGCTCATCAGGGCGGCCAACATGGCGGCAATGACCACGCCCCGCATGCCAGGCCAAAGCATGTGCTGGATCATGTGGGTGTAGGTGCGTTCAGTCATCGGCGAACCGTCCGGACGGGTCGGTAGCGGCGGCAGCCCACCGTTTTCCACCCCCAGATTCACCAGACCCAGACAGACCACCCCCGGCAAGACAAACAGGAAAACCGGCAGGATTTTGATAAACCCGGCAAAAAGGGGTCCCATCCGGGCGTCGTATTCGCTCTTGGCCCCTAAGACCCGCTGGACAATCGTCTGATCCGTACACCAATACCAAATCCCCAACACCGGATAGCCCAAAAACACCGCATACCAGGTGGTTTCCGTCGGATCGTTGCTGGCCCGAAGCATGGACAGATTGACCGGATGGACCAACTCGACCAGCCGGTCCCATCCACCTATCATCCAAAAACCGATGGCCGTCAAACATAGGGAACCCAAGAGCAGAATCACCGTCTGGAGGGATTCGGTAACCACCACGGCCAGCAGTCAGCCGACGATGGTGTAGATGGCCGTTACCCCGCATAGGCCCAGGATGGTAAGGGGGCGGAACCGCTCGGCCTGTTCGATGCCTAAGGTAGGCAGCAGGGTACCCTCCAGCACAATGGCCCCGGTATGGAGCGAAAAGCCGATGTGGACCACGATGGCCGAGAAGATGGACAAAATAGCCAAGAAATTCCGGCTCCCCTGACTGTATCGACGCTCCATGAAGTCGGGCAGGGTGGTAACCCCCGAACGCAGATAAAACGGGGCGAAAAACAGCGAAAGCACCACCAGCGTGAAAGCGGCCATCCATTCGTAATTGCCATAGACCAGCCCGGAGGTGTACCCGTTCTGGGCAAAACTGACCAGATGGATGGTCGAAATATTGGTGGCAAAAAGGGCTAGGCCGATCATCGGCCACCCGAGCGATTTGCCGGCCAAGAAGTAATCGCTTCCCCGGGAACCTTTCCGTCGCAGGGCCGCCCAACAGCCCAAGACCACAATGCCCACCAGATAAATTCCCACGACCGTCAGATCCACCCCGGACAATAGGATATCCTGGCCGACGGCCTTCGCCGCCGCCGTCTCCTGCGCCCAACCCAGACTCCCACCGGGCAACATCGTGGCCAGGAAAAAGCCCATGATCCCACCCCGGCGTCTGATCCACCGGAACAGCCGGTTTTCTTTTTCTTGTTGGCCGGCGGGGTGGGATCGGTACCCATAGCTCCATCGGGGCCAACAACTCCGGAAGCCTAACCAGAAACAGCAGCTTTTCATGGTTCTTCGGTGCGGGTAAAAAGGTGGAAACGGAAAACCTGGACACTGAGAAAACTGGTGGGAAGTTTCTCCTCTGGCGGATGTCGATAGGCACGCTTTGCCAGACACAATAACCTTTCTACCCTACCAAAAGACTAGACGCTGAGCAAGCAAAACCAACCGGGGCCTCCGGTACCCCGAGACTAGGACGCACAAAACAACAAAAATGGGAACCGCGCCGACGCCCGGATGTTCCCATCTTCCGCATCGACCGATTCCAAACCAGGAACACAAAGGGGATATGGTCTTATGCAGGTCAGAGGGCCGCCCTGTCAGGGAAAGAGAAGAGGGCAAAGAAAGCCCTCCCGCCAGGGGAACAAAAAGAGCGCCACCGGAGGAGAAAACAGCCCGGACAAAAGGATTTTTCGGCAACGGCCCAGGCCAGCAAGAACCTATTGGGAACCAGCTTTCCCTCGGCAGAAGGGCCATCCTGATGGAGGCCGAAGGATCAGTCGGAACCGGTGCCGGCGTTGGCGGAGCGGAGTTTGGCCCGAGCCCGGCTGAGAATAGGACCGATGCTGTTTTCCGGAATCCCCGTGGCCTGACTGATCTCTTGGTAGGATTTTCCTTCCAAATGGAACAAGCGGACCAGTTCGGCTTCAACGCCGTCGAGTTGGCTGAGCAGGCGTTGTGCTTCTTCCCGGTTGGCCAGGCGGGTTTCCGGCGGCGGAGTGGAGGCGGCCGGTTCGGAAGGCAGATTTTGGCTCAAGGTGCTCTGGCTTTGCATGGCCAACAGCCGCCGCACGATAATCCGGCGTGCCACCACGGTCAGATAGGTGGCCAAACTGGCCTGCCCCCGAAAATGCCGCAAAATCGCAAAATCGTCCTTCAACAGGTGCAAAAAGACCTCGGCGCACAGATCATCTCGGTCTTGGGGCGAAAGCCGAATGCCGCGGGCTTGAGCCGTGTGCTTGATCACATGCAAGACCAGCCCCAGAAACCGGTCCACAAAGTCTTCCCAGGCCCGGGGTTTGCGCTTTAAGCAGCGTTCCAGGAGATTCCGGTCGATTTCCGACAAAGCCACAGCCAAGCTCCCCGAGCAGGATAATACCCTCCCTTTTTGCCTGCTGAGAGCCTCCGATGCCCCCACTGGCCCTTAAGGTGATTTTAACCCGAATCTGCCCGCAATGCAAGATAGTAAACACCTCAAACGGGAAAAGCGCTTCCTACCAGGAGCGAAAAATCGGGCGGCCACCGACCGGGTCCCCCCTGTCGGAGCGTATGAACCGAGCGCCAGTTTGAATGGAATTAACTCCTGATTTTACAATAGGTTATGACAAAAATGCGGCGTTTTCGTCTCCTGTTTGCCTAAACAGCTTGAAAAATATTACAAATGCTACACACCTTGAAAAAGTGGCCGAATGGGGAGCTTTCTTGCCTGCCCTGTTAAAAGTCCTGATCTGGCCGATTGGCCTTTCTGCTGGCCGAACCGAGGCCGGCCCGACCGAAGGGAAGCCCGCAGAGAGACCGTTCTGCTTTCCTCCCTGGGGCACTGCCTGCGCAAGCAGCAATCCAGAAGGTACGCCTCTGCTGGGCCAAACAGACCAACGGCGGAAGAGACTCTGCGGCGACCGAAACCAGCCAAGCAACGGCTTGAATTCTAGAGCCGGGATTTGCTCGACTGGAAAAACGTTCCGACTTTACAGATTCAGATTTACACTGGTTTGACGATGGAGACCAAAAAGACCGGATTTAATGCTTGGAAGCGGATACGTTCCAGTTGGTAGTTGCCCCGGGCGATATTAATCAGCCAGACTTTCACGTCCAGTGCGTGGGCGTGGAGCATGTGGTGGGTTTCGGCCAGGTTGTCGATGCTGGACATGGTGGCCACCAGCCGACCGCCTTTGCGCAGACGTTGGTAGGCGGCTTCGACCAATCGGCAGATGCCGCGTCCGCTGCCGCCGACAAACACGGCATCCGGATCAGGCAGATCGCTCCAGGCCTCCGGTGCCCGGCCAAGGACGGGAATCAAATTGGTGACTCCGAAACGGCGGGCATTTTCGATGATCAATTGGTGGTCGTCGGGGTCCATTTCGATGGCATAGATGGTGCCTTGGCGGGCCAGTTGGGCTGCCTCGATGGCGACCGAGCCGCTACCCGCCCCCACGTCCCAGACAATACTGGCCGGACCCAGGTCCATTTCCGCCAAGGCCATGGCGCGGATTTCGGCGGGTGTGAGCAGGCCCCGTTTCGGCTTGGATTGCAGGAAGACCTCATCCGGATTGCCAAACACGCGTCGGCCAATCGCATCGGAGGGCCTGTCGGGCACGTGCGGCTTTCGGACCAGCACCATCACATTCAGCGGGGAAAACTCCTGGCCCACCAGGTCCCGAAGTTCCGCTCGGGTAACCCGTTCATTGGGAGCGCCCAAATTTTCACATACATAGGCGGTAAAATAGTCGATCTTTTGGTCCAGAAGCGTCCGGGCCACCACCGCCGGGGTATAGGTGTCGCTGGTGAAAAGCCCCACTTTTTCCGCAGTCCGGATGGCCTCCAGCACCTGTTCCAGCGGGTGGGTAGCCAGGTTCGTCAAAAAAGCGTCTTCCCAACTTTCTTTCACCCGGGCAAAGGCCAATTGCATGGTACTGACATGAGGCACCACCTCAAACCGGTCTTTGCCGAGTTTGTTGCAAAGATACCGGGCCACCCCATAGAACAACGGATCGCCCTCGGCCACCACGACAATCCGTTTGGCGGGCGAGCGGGCGATTTCCTCCACCGCCGGCTCTAGATCGGGCCCGACGACCAATCGGGCCGCCCCACCGGAGGGAATCAGGTCCAGCACATGCTTTTCGCCGATGAGCAGTTCAGCCTGGGCCAGGATCTGCCGGGCGTTTTCGGTTAGCCCAGCTAACCCGTCCTCTCCGATGCCCACAATGTGGACCTTCATCTGCTGGCTCATCCCCCGGCCTCCTGAGGCCTGAAGAACAACATGTTTCCGTGGAAAAATACTTGTAACATTTTAGCCGAATGAAGCAACGTGCCTCTCCCTCGGCGGGAGAGGCCGGCTGAGCGAAGCGAAGCCGGGTGAGGGGGATTTAGGTGGCACAAAGCACCCGGGACTGCTGCTTACGCAGGAATGACACATTGCCCCCTTACATTCGGCTAAAATGTTCCAAATGTTTTTGCCGCCCAAAGACGCTCTCCGGAAGCGGGAATGTGCCGCCTGGACTGGTACCACCTGGGCAATCCGCCTGCATGCTCGTCTAGGCTTAACCATGTGTGGCCTTGCTCACTTTCCAGGAGGCACTCCGGGCCCTCCGGAGCGATCTGCCCCTGGGGCTTGGAGTGGCAATTCGGCTTTGCGCCGTGGTGCTTTTCTTTTATGCCTTGTGGATTTTCGGAAAGATCAGGCCGCCGTAGCAGGCCGTCTCCCCCAGCATCTCTTCGATCCGGAGGAGTTGATTGTATTTGCAAATGCGATCCGTTCGGGAGGCACTGCCGGTCTTGATCTGTCCGACTCCGGTGGCCACGGCCAGATCGGCGATGGTGGTGTCTTCGGTTTCGCCGCTGCGGTGGCTGATGACACAGGTGTATCCATGTCGGCGGGCCAGTTCAATGCAGTCCAACGTCTCCGACAAGGTGCCGATCTGATTGAGCTTAATCAGGATGCTGTTGGCCACGCCCTGGTCAATGCCCTGCTGGAGCCGGTGCGTATTGGTGACAAACACATCATCGCCGACCAACTGGATGCGGCCTCCCAGCCGATCCGTCAACAGCTTCCAGCCTTCCCAGTCGTCTTCGGCGCAGCCGTCTTCGATGGAGCAGATGGGATAGTGATCGACCCACTCGACGTATTTTTCGACCAAAGCGGCCGGTTCCAGTTGTTGGCCGTCGATGGAGTATCGATTCTCCTTTTCTTTGCCGTAAAATTCGCTGGCCGCTGGATCCAGGGCAATATAGACATCTTTTCCTGGTTGGTAGCCGGCCTGCTGGATGGCCTCCATGATCAAGTCCAGGGCTTCCCGATTACTTTTCAGATCGGGAGCAAAACCGCCTTCGTCGCCGACATTGGTGGCCAGCCCTCGTTTTTTGAGGACCTTTTTCAACGTGTGGAATACTTCACAGCCGCAGCGGATCGCATCGGAAAAGCTGGTAAAGCCGATCGGCACGATCATAAACTCTTGAACATCTACCGCATTGTCCGCATGGACGCCGCCGTTGAGAATGTTCATCATGGGCACCGGCAGAATCCGAGCATGGACGCCACCCAGATAGCGGAACAGCGGGAGTCCGCAATAGTCGGCCGCCGCATGGGCTACGGCCAAGGAAACTCCCAAAATCGCATTGGCCCCCAGTTTCTTCTTGTTCTCCGTGCCGTCCAGTTCGATCATCCGCTGATCGATGCTCCGTTGATCCAGGGCGTCCATGCCGGCCAGTTCCCGGGCCAGCTTGTCGTTAACGTTTTCCACGGCCTTGAGGACGCTCCGGCCAAGATACATTTTTTCATCCCCATCCCGAAGCTCCCAGGCCTCATGGATGCCGGTGCTGGCCCCGCTGGGAACCGCCGCCGAACCGAAACTCCCGTCGGCCAACATCACCTCCACCTCGACCGTCGGATTACCCCGACTGTCCAAAATCTGCCTGGCATGAATGTCGATGATCGTCGAACTCATCGCAGTACCTTCTTTCTATGCAAGAAGACCCCAAAACAAACTCCACACCCAATATCTACGCAGTACGTATTGTGCCTGATCCAGCTCCCGTTGCCTAGTCCCCCTGCGGGCAAAGCCATGGACCGGCAGAGGGCTCCCCCCTTGCCGGCCGACCGACACACCGGCCACGTAGAAGAAGCCCATAGGCCCCCCGAATGCCGCCCTTGGGCTTCGGGATGGGGGAGCGTGGGGGGCAGCAGAAAAAAACACCCAGCCGGGCAGGCTCAGGCTGCCCGGCTGGGTGGTGCTCTCGGCCGGTCTGGGCGCCCTGGTTATCCCATCTACGGTAACCCGGAGCGGAGGAGGCCTACTGGCTCCTACGGTTTTTCGCATCGGTCGGGCTTCTGTCGGGCGCCGCCGGAGGGCTTGCGAGGGCCAATCGGCCGTCTCGGAGCCCGAGCCCTCCGAAAACGACCCCTTGGCCTGCTTGCTGCCTCTTGAGATCGGCGATCTTCATGCTGGGTTTTTAATCGATTTTTAGAAGTTGACCGTCAGACTCGCAAAGCCTCCGTGCAAAATCAGATGGCCGTTATGGTCAATGTGGCCTACCTCAGGCAGATCCACTAAATAGGCGGGGAATTGGTTGTCGGCCAGGCCCATGCCGGTAGCCACCACAGCCCGATACCCGATGGCTGCCGTCCAGTTTTTGGCAAAATGCCATTCCACCCCGGCATCCAGTTGGGTCAGGAAGGAAAGGGTATCCGTGGTAGCCCGGACCGGATAGGTACCGGAAACGCCGGAACTCGGTTGTGGGCGGGCTGCCGTCCCATCTCCCCGATACACCTCGAAATCCAGGTGAATATGGTTATTGTAAAGCCCCACCCGAGGGGTTAAGAAAATCCGCCAATTCCGGTGGATAAAGTAGGTCATCTCCACCGTCAGTTGGGCGCCGATCAGGTCGTTGGTCAACTCCTGATTGATGTAGGCTTCGTTTCGGCCGCCGCTTGCGCCCCAGGTACCACTTCGCAGCGACCCGAACAGCAGCTCTTCCTGAAACCGAAACCACCGGGCACCCAACCCCCAGTGCAAATCCAGTGGAAAATGCGGGTCGCAAAGCCGCTGGAGCCGAAGGAAATTGATCTCTACATTATGAAATTCGTCCTGCCGATACAAGCGATGTTCCCGCGCATTGTCAAACAGATCGGCGGCCATGCTCCAATCGCTGGTCGACCGGTAAAACCACACGTACTCTAAATTGATCGGCGTACTGACGCCGTTGGGATGAGAAATTGCCGTCCGGCCGTCGAACGGGTCTAGGGTCCAATAGGCGGCTTCCACCGCCCAACTGTTGGAGCAGCCGAACCGTCGGCCGAACCGGATTTCGCCCCCAACCCGCCAAGCCAGCCCAATATCGTTGGTATGCATCAGTTGATTGGGGTTATTGTCGGTCTCGTAGCTGGTCCAGAACCGATTGGGTTCATCCCGGCCCATCATGAAGACCAAGACTCTGGCATACCAGGGGCAATCGGGAACCAGGAAGCCCCAGCAGCAGCCTGGTTCTGGGCAGCCGTTGCCCTCCAGGGCTTTGGCGAGGGGGCTATCGGTAGTCCCAACCCCCCCGAAAGTGGTCTGCTGATCGGTTTCCCGAAGCATTTGGTCCACCAGATTGGGGGATGCGTTCCCTCCTGATGGGGCGGACCGATCCGTTCGATGAGGGATATTGGGAGGGCTGCTACCCCCCGGAAGGCTGGTGCCCTGGCCACTCCAACCCCCTTCCGGGACAGGCCAACTGGGCCGACTCTGCAGGAAAGTGGGGGCCTCCGACTCCACATAAGGCAAGACCCTCCCGGTGGGGGCGGAGGAAGGGGCTTCTGGGCTCCCCCCTACAGAGGGGGCTTCCACCGTACTTATTGTTTCCCCAACACCCGTCGGCACCCCATACGGCGTAGGGGCCTGGGCATATCGGTAACTGCTTCGGGCCTGCCCCGGCCCTAGCGCCGTCGAACCCGAAGAGGAAGAGCTGGAAGGGTAACCCCCCTGAGGATTGTAAGCCCCCGAAGGAGCCGGTACCGAAGGATTGTAGGCACTCGAAGGACTGGGCGAAGCTGCTGGACTATAGGAACCCGAAGGACCGAAAGAGGCCGAAGGTCCCCTGGGCGTGGAGGGGCCGATGGGCTGGGGTAGCTCCGCCGCCGGCAGCACCCGGCCTTGCAAGGGCGCTGCATCCGTCGGTGGAAATGGGATCACTTCCGGTGCCCCATACAGTCCGCTCTGCCCCCAGGCTTCCGTTGCCCCTAGTATCAGCAGGATCCAGAAACTTTCCAGGATCCTTCGCATGGCCTAACTCCTTGGCACAACTGACAAAAGAGTTCTTCCCCACAAAAAATCGTCTTGCCGAACCGAACCAATTCGGGGAATTCTCGCCGTGGACCTGCTCCGCCACAAAATAGCCCCTGTCTAATCGGTTTTCCCGGAGAGCTTTCCTCAACCGGTCTGGCCCATAAGCTCGGCAAAACCGATAGAATCCGCACCATGTGCCCGGAACCGCACTGTGTTCGTCCGGTACCGGGACGTTCCTGAATCAGCAAAACCGATCCAATGCGCAGAATGTGCCTGGAACCTACCCGATCAGGCAGCAATGTACGGGGCAAAGTCAGAAGCCCCAGGAGCATCTCTTCTCCCATCCCCAGGCAAGAACCTTGGGAACTGAATCTCCTGCGGAAGGAGGAGGCGGGTTGGGAGGAGCGTTTCCCGCTTTCTGCTAAGAGGGCATGGGCCGCCGCCTGTCATCCGGAAGCAGCGGGTTCCGGCGGAGCAGTGCGGAGCAGTTCCTGGGCCAAAGCCCGGTAGTCTTCTGCCCCTGGGGATTGGGGGGCGTATTGGAAGATGGATTGGCCGAAACTGGGGGCCTCGGCCAATCGAATGTTCCGCCGAATCCGGGTCTGGAAAATCTGAACTTGCGCCCAGGGGGAGGGTTTTTGCGGCCGGCCGGCAAAAAAATCCTCCACGTCCTGGATCACCTCCTGGGCAAGCCGGGTGGTCGCATCGTACATGCAGAAGACCACGCCGGTTACCCGAAGTGCCGGGTTCAGGCGTTTGGCCACCAATTCGATCGTCTCCAACAGTTTCCCCAAGCCGTGAAGGGCCAAAAAATGCGGTTGCAACGGGATGATCAGTTCCCGGACGGCCGTCAGCGCATTGAGCGTCAGTACACCCAACGACGGTGGACAATCCACCAGCAGGTAGTCCACCGGATGGTTGTCTTCCTGGAGTTTATCTCGGAGGATCATCTCCCGGCCGACCACCCCGGCCAATTCCACCTCCGCGGCGGCCAGGTCCAAATCCGACGGGATCACCCAAAAGCCGGGATACACCTCTTGCCGGACCTCGGCCAACGGGCAATCCCCCACCAACACATCATAGATGGAGGGCCGATCGCCCCGAGGTTCGATGCCCACATGTAAGGTGGCATGGGCTTGGGGATCCATGTCGATCAGGCAGACCCGTCGGCCCATCTGGGCCAACGCTACCCCCAAATTGACCGCCGTGGTCGTCTTGCCTACCCCACCTTTTTGATTGATCACGGCAATCGAACGCATTCGGGCTGCTCCTCTTCCACGCAGGCACCTTTTCCCCGAGCACCGATCCACCTCGCCTCTGGACGAAACCAGAAATCCCAGAAAAAGATCGGAAGAAATTCCGAATCCCGTTGTGCACCCAGACGACCTGTCGGTTGCCCGGCCTCTGGACGGCTAGGCAAGAGGGCAGGTCCTCCATTCGGCTCCAGGGGGATATTAGAGGCTGTGCCAAAATTCCGTTTTTCGCCAGATGGACTACCAACCGGCAGCCCCCCTGCCAAAACCTCTACTCAAACAGGCCCTTTGGGAAACCTGAAGGGTTTGGAAACGGCCGGACCGTTGCCGGAGTACCAATTTCAGGACAGCCTCTTAGCGGAAAACACCGGGCTTTCCCAGCTTCCCTCTATGCCGGCATCCTTTTTCCGTCCTTACCAAGCTGCCATCTTACCGGAAAAGACGGGGCTTTTTCAGGGGGGCGTGCTGTGGCATAATCAATCCCGTCTGGAAAATATTCCGCCTGGAGATCGACGGTCCGGAGGAAATGGCCTCAGAGGCTGTCCCGAAAGGGCCAGCCGGGCGACGGGCCCCTAACCATTTCCCAAGCCTTCCGGTTTGCTTACATCCCCGTTGGAGGGGGCAGTCCGGAGACCGCCGGCAGGGGGCCATCCGAGGAAAAACGGAATTCCGGGACAGCGCGGGGTGCTCGTGCCGCCACAACTTCGGGGCCATCCGAGGAAACACGGAATTCCGGGACAGCCTCTGCGGGCTGGTGGGGCTGGCATTCTAGGGAAGAAGGGGCTGTTTTTTTCAAAGGATCGGCTTTTTCAAAGGATCGGAGGATGGGCCAGTTTCGGATCGAACAGGATACGATGGGGCAGGTGGAAGTGCCGGCCGAGGCCTACTGGGCAGCGCAGACCCAACGGGCAGTCGAAAACTTTCCCATTTCCGGCCGACCGATCCCGCCGGAGTTGATCCGTGCCTTGGGGCTGGTCAAATGGGCCGCCGCGGTGGTCAACCGGGATTTAGGCCGATTGCAGACAGGTCCCCGACCGCTTTCGGATTCCCAGATCGAAGCCTTGATTGCCGCGGCCTGGGAAGTGGCCCAGGGAAAATGGGATCACCAGTTCCCGGTGGATGTGTTTCAGACCGGATCGGGCACCTCCAGCAACATGAATGCGAATGAAGTGATCGCCCATCGGGCCATGGAGCTGGCGGGCTTGGATCGGTTTGCCCCAGCCAAAACCATCCATCCTAACGATCATGTCAACCTGGGGCAAAGCTCCAACGATGTATTTCCGACCGCCATTCATGTGGCGGCCGCTTGTGCGATCAAACAGGAGCTCTCGCCGGCGCTACGGGATTGCCAGCAGGCCCTGGCGGCCAAGGCTGCCCAGTGGCAGGACATCGTCAAGATTGGCCGGACCCATTTGGCCGACGCCACCCCCATCCGGTTGGGCCAAGAGGTGGGCGGTTGGGCTAGGCAAATGGAGTTGGCCTTGGAGCGGGCAAGCCGGGCTGAACAAGCCTTGTGGGAACTGCCCATCGGCGGCACCGCGGTCGGCACCGGCATCAACACCCATCCGGAGTTCGGACGCCGGGTGACCGCCCTGTTGGCCCAACAGACCGGAATCCCCTTTGTGGAAGCCGCCGATCATTTCGAGGCCCAATCGCAGCGGGATGGCTTGGTCGAATGCCACGGCCAATTGCGCAGCGTGGCGGTCAGCCTGTTCAGTGTGGCGAACAATCTTCGGCTTTTGGCGTCCGGGCCACGGTGTGGACTGTACGAAATTATCCTGCCCGAACTCCAGCCGGGCAGCTCCATCATGCCCGGCAAGGTCAATCCGGTGCTTTGTGAGGCTCTGATGCAGGTGGCCGCACGGGTGATCGGCAACGACCAATTGATCGCCTTTTGCGGGGCAACCGGCGGACAGTTTCAGCTTCATGTGATGATGCCGGTCATGGCAGAGGCCCTTCTGGAGAGCATCCGGTTATTGGCCCGATCGGCCCGTTTGTTTGCCCGGAGGTATCTGGTGGGCATGGAGGCCAACAAGGCCCAATGCGAGGGCATGGTGGAAAAAAGTTTAGCGCTGGCGACCGCCCTGGTTCCCTACCTCGGCTACGAACAAGCCGCCCAATTGGCCAAAGACGCCTTCGGCACCGGCAAAACCATCCGCCAACTCTGCCAGGAGCGCGGCCTGCTACCCAAAGAGCAACTCCACCAGGTGCTGGACCCCCGCCGGATGTGCCGCCCGGAATGACCTGGCCTGATCCACCAAGCCGCTTCGCCATACAACGGCAGAACCTATCGCCGCTCCCAGCGCTTCAAGCCGAAAACCTCAGCCCTTTCCGATTCTCCTAACCCATCGGGCCACATCGGCCCGACGGGGGCCCGTTGGGTCCCGGGGCTGCTCTGCCGCTTTCCGATTCTCCTAACCCATCGGGCCAAATCGGCGGCAAAGCCCCGGTCGGCCAGGAATCCGAACCCCCAGAGGCCGTCCCGAAATTGCCCACTCCGAGTGTTAGCCAACCAACCGAGGCACCCGTCCAGTTCCTAACCCCCTTCAGAAAGAGGCGTTTTCCGAGAGGATTTGGGTGCAGGCGGGAACCGCTCAGATAGGGACCAAGGGATTTTCGGTACAGCCTCTCAGAACCTTCCGGTGCTAGGCCACCGGTAAGGTGCCTGGGGTGTGATAATCCGTATTGGTCAAATAGTCGAGCACCCCCTGGGCCTGTTCCCAGACGTCCCGCATGTAATACTCTTTTAGGCACTTGAGCACCACCGACTTCTGGTCCCGATTCAGACCGCTATACCCGACAATCGATTTCAAAATGCGATCATCGCCTTTGTCCAGGTTGGTCAGTGCCCAGCGGCGAGCCAGTTGATAGACGACGATGCCCCGGAGCCGAAGACCTTCCGGCCGAAGCTCCATATCCAGCTCCACCAGTTTGAAATCGCCCTGAGCCGGCAGGAGTTCAAAATTTCGGCTTGCCTGGACAAAACCATAGTTGGTCTTCACCATCCAGCCGTCGCCGTTGTTGACCCAGGTGGCCACCAAGTGGGCTTTGTCCAGGATCAAATACCGGTTGAGCCGATTGAGCCGCTCGGGCCAGTGGTGGGTAGGCAGATGCAGCTCCGAAGCAGGCTGGGCGTGGGCATCGGCCGTTTCCGACATCGCAATGCCGGCCTCTTCCGAAACGGCCGGCACCGTCACCGCTGTGCCGCATTTGGGACATTTGCGGGTTTGCCCGGCGATCTCCTCCTTGGCGTTTAATTTGCTCCCACAACCGGGACAGGTAAACCGAATCATACCGGCACTCCTCCCCTACGGCCAAAAAATCGAACAGCCCTCCTGTTGCTATAGTATATCGAAATCCTCCTAGGGTGTCCCCCCTTGGATAGGAATTTTCCTCGACTTTTCTGGCTTTCTGGGGGAACTTTCCAGAGAGGGGTTTGGTACAATAAAAGAAACGGAAGCCCACGTTAGGCGGAGGGAGCTCCCTTCGGCTAAAATGTTCCAGTTCCCCAAAATATTCCGACACTTTCGGGAGGAACAACACTTTGCCATTTTTGGTGCGCCGGGGAGGGACTTCGGAACCAGGTTCGACAGATGGCCCTGTTCTACTAAAATGGGCGGCATCCCCGGGACCCGTGTGGAGACTTTCTGGAGTTCGGGCGATTTTTAGTCTTTCCTCATCATAAAGGCTTGAGCGGGGGATACCGTTCCACGAAGAAGGAGAATTCACGGGTGCAAGAATCATTTGATCCCTATGCGGCCTTTTTAGGATTTCCCCCGGGACGACCTCCCCGGAATTATTACGAGCTTTTGGGATTGCCCCAGGGGGAATCCGATCCGGAGAAAATCTCCCAGGCGGCAGAACGCCTTCGGAACCAAGTCCGGCAAATTCGGCCGGGAAGCTATTTGGCCCCATGGCAGCAGATATTAGACGAATTGACGGCGGCCAAGATATGTTTGTTAGATCCGGTGGCCAAGGCCCTCTATGACGAATCCCTCCAAAAGGGGGTATCTCCGTTTGCCGGAGGGATGCCTTCAATCCCTCAGACCCAAATGCCCTCAGCGGCGGAAATGCAAGGGATGCTTTCGGGTACCCCCCCGCTACCTGCATACCCCTTTCCGCCGGCTCCTTCCGCACCTGCCCCGGAACATGCCCACTTGGAGGGGGTACCAAATTCCCAATCCGAGGGGATGACTACTGCCCACCAGGGAGGATTTTCGGGAGGGAGCTCCTATCCTCCCGGGATTCCCTGGGGCAGTCCGGTTGCGTCCCAATGGGGGTATTTGTATGCTCCTTCAGCAGGGGTATCGTCTGGACAACCCGCCTCTTCCCCCGGATGGAGTACATCGATCGGCCCCCCCGCCGGGGTTCCCTCTCCGGGAGCCCCGGGCGTCCCATCCGGATGGCCCACCCCAGCAGGAGGAACATTGCCCAGCCCATCTCCTGCCTTTCCATCCGGATGGCCCACCTGGGAATCTCCCGGATATCCAGTCGGACAGGGAGGTTATGGTACACCTTCTGCGGGGAGCCCCCTGGGTTTGCCCGGTTTTCCTCCGGCGAGTCCTCCTGCCCCTCCCCTTCCTGGAGAAACCACCCAAGTGGCCGCGAAAACCGCCCTGGCCCAATCTCGCCGCTTTTTGGCATGGTGGGTGGCCGGTTGTGTGGGGCTGTTAGTTCTGGCGGGGGGATTATTGTACCTACTTCAGCGGGTGCGAACGGAAGGCCCAGAGGCGATCTTAGGAAAAAATTCAACCTCCAATTCCCCTGGGAAACAGGCCGGTTCCGGGGAAACACCGGGGCCGGGTGGGCAAATGCCGTCGAGAACCTCTTCCGGGGCCGGGCATCCTACACCACACCAGCCCAACCAAACGAGTCCCTCTCACTCTGCCTCTCCGGACAACACCCCACAACCCACCTCTCCGGGCCGATCCTCGCAGCCCGGCTTTCCGAGCACCTCCCCTGGTTCGCCGGGGCCGGGATCCGGCGCTCCTTTGGAAACCCCCGAGCATCCCCAGTCGAGCCGGGTGCCCACCGCACCGCTTCAACCGTCGGAGAAACCCGGTCCAGGAATGTCAGAAAAGCCTTCCCCCGGCCCTGGGCAAAAGCCTGCTCCGGCACCGAAACCCTCCCTGGACCCTGCCAAGGAGTCGGCCTGGCAAAAGGCGGTCGAAGAGGTCCGTTCGGCGCTTGCCCAACATGACCTTGCCTCTGCCAAAGAGGCCCTGCAAATTGCCGCAGCCAACGCACAGACTTCCGAGCAACACCAGGAGGTGGAACGGCTTCGGATGCTTCGGCACTATTTGGAGGAGTTTTGGAACGGCATCCGCCAGGCTGTCAGCAGGCTGGAAGCGGCGCAGGAAATCGTTGTGGGTAACATGCGAGTGGCCATTGTCGAAGGCAATTCCCAGTATTTAATTGTGCGGGCGGAGGGACGGAATATCCGTTGGCCGATCGAACGCATCCCCGGTTCCGTGGTCGAACTGCTGGCCAAGCGATGGTTTCGGACCAATGATACGGCCACCCAATTGGCCTGGGGGGCGTATTATGCCGTCCGGGGCCAGACGCAACAGGCCCGCCAAGCTTGGGAACAAGCCGCCAAAAGCGGGGCTTCGGACGCCAATGCCTTATTGGAGGAGCTTCGCCATTGGCCCTTGCCGGAACCCAAAAGTCCCGGTGGCCAGAGCCCTCTTCAATAGGTTCGGTTTTCGGTAGGCAGGGCAACCCCCGCGCACCTACATGCTCGTAACATTTTAGCCGAATGGAATGGGTGTTGTCTCATTCCTGCGCAAGCAGCAGTGCAGGCTTGTTCCCGCGCAAGCGGGAATCCAGGCAATATGGAATTCCCCTGCTTTCTGGATTCCCGCTTTCGCGGGAAGGACACCCTTCAGACGGCTTCAGTTTCACTTCAGCGGGCCTCCCACGGGCCGGGGGAGAGGCGGGTTGCTTCATTCGGCTAAAGAGTTACACAGGGTCCAATTCTCAGGACGTTGTCTTCTGTTTACGATCCCCCTAACGCGGTAAGGCCGAACAGCCCCACCGCTTGGACTATTTCCAGAAGGGCAGGATTTTGCTCAGGGCGGAGGCCTTTTTGGCGCCGGAGGTTTCGTTGTCGGCTTCCGGAGATTTTTCTGGTGGGGTGGTCAAGGCGGCAGCCAATTCTACGATGGCCTGCGTAATGGCCGCCTTCGGGGCCTGTTGCAGCAGGGGCACTCCGTTATTTCGGGCGGCGATCATGGTCCGGTAGTCGTTGGGCAGTTGCCAGAAGATTTCCTGGCCGATGGTTTCCTGTGCCTTTTTGAGGGTGATTTGGCCGCTGTCCCAGCCCACCCGGTTGACGACCACTTTGACCCGATCGGCCACGCCTTTCATTTGTTTGAACGAGGTCATCAGCCGAACCACGTTCCGCAGACACGGCAAATCCAACTGGGTAACCAGCAGGATATGGTTGGCCATCTCCAGGGCCATTAGATCGATCGGACTATAGGCTTTCGACAGGTCCAGCACCAGGTGGGTGAAGGTGGCTTTCAACAGGCCGATGACCCGCTGGAGGTCTTCCGGAGTGATCAAAGAGACATCTTCCAACTGCACGGGCCGGGGCAGCAAAAATAGGCCGGAGGAGTGTTTCGTGAGCGACCGCTTCAGCAGGGAAAAGTCGAGGCGGGAGACGTTCTGGGCTACATCCACTAATGTATATTCTGGAATGGTGTCCAAATAAACGTCGGCATCGCCCAGGCTTAGGTCCAAATCCACCAGCACGACGGAGTTTTTCTTGTCGGCGGCCAGGGCGACAGCCAGGTTGACGGCTAGACTGGTGGTGCCCACCCCGCCGATGGCGCCGGCCACCGCAATCACTTGACAGGGCCGAACCTTTTCCCCCTTGCCAAAGTGCCGTTGGGTGATTCGGCCTAGGGCGGCCAGTAGGTCTTCGATCCGTAACGGCTGGGTGAGGAATTCTTTGGCCCCGGCCCGCATCGTCTGGAGGATCAAATTGCCGTCGCTAGAAGAGCTGATCGCCAAAAGGGCGCACTCCGGCGAGGCCTGGCTCACCCGGCCGATCAATTCTAATGCCTTCTCCGGATCCGCATCCAAGGCCACCAGGCCGATGTCCGGATTCGTTTGGGCCACCACATCGGCAAAAAATTCATACCGGGAGCACTCGGCTTCCAGCCAGATCATCTCCATCCCCAACAACATCCCCTTGAGCGTCTCTCGGGTGGCGTCGTTGGGATCGACAAAGGCGACACGAAGCACTCGGCCTGTCATGGCTGTTGTTCGTCAGGCATGGTCCAAAGGAAATTTGCCGGCACCAGGCTCCCGAACGGCAGCTCCCTGAGGCAAAACGATGATTCCCACCGACCGGCTTGTTTTCGGCGATTCTCTCCCTCCCGTTGCTGGATCGGGTGTTAATTGGATGGATATGGTCTCTGGAGGTAGAAAACCCATTTATAGGGCAACATCTGTTTCCAACAAATATATCCTAAAAATCCGGGCGGCGAACCTCTACTTCGGTTTTTCATAATATGTTAGCCGAATGGAGGGGTGTGCTTGGCAGGCCCGCAAAAGTGGCCCTCCAGGGTAGATCCCTCCCAGGGATCGGACCTCCGAAGCAGGTCCCTCCCAGGGTCTTTTCATTCGGCTAAAATGTTACATTTTTTCATATCCTATGGGGCCGATGAAACCTTGCAGTCCGGAGGCGGAGTTGGCGCCCGAAGGACGGGCGGCCGAACCTGTGGCCCTCGGTCCGGCGGTGGGGGAATCCGAGGCGGACTTGGCCCCGCTAGCTGCGGCGCTGCGGCCGGCGGGCAAACCGATTTGGCTTTCCCCCCCCCCAGAATGCCCCGTCGCACCGGTCGAAGCCACGGGTTCCCAAACCCCGTTGGACGGCGGTCCGACACAGGGAGAGTCCTGCCCGGCCACTTCGATTTTGCCCCGCATGTAAAGTTCCCAGTCGGTAGGTCGGCGGGAATTGGTGCCGGGGCCTTGGCAGGGAACTTCGCTCGGATCCAGCGGATCGACCAGTTCCGGCGTTACCAGGATCAATAGTTCCACCTCGTTATTAGTCTCTTCGACTTTGCGGAATAAGGCGCCGATATACGGAAGTTCCATAATGCCGGGGATGCCGCGGCGCTGAGCCTCCACCCGAGTTTGCACCAGGCCGGCAATGGCCAAGGTTTGGCCGGCCATCAGCTCTACGCCGGTATCCACCTCCCGGACCCGTAAGCCGGGCACATTGATCGACTGCACGGAGACGCTGCGGGTATTGTCGATTTCGCTCACGCGGGGTTTGACTTCCAAGCGGATTCGGCCGCCGCCCAGGACAATCGGCACAAAATCCACCTGGGTGCCGAACTTTTTGTACTCAATGGAAACCGTTCCGAGACTTTCCGGCACCAGGATGGGAAACTCGCCGCCCACGTTGAAAAAGGCCGGTCTGCCGCTGACGGTAACCAACGTCGGCTCAGCCAGGATTTTCATCAGGTTGTCATGGCGCAGGGCTTCCAGCACGCCGAAAAAGGCACTATTGCCGTCCACCACCCGGAACATAAACGTCGGCTGACCGGTGGTAACCGCTGTAGGCGCCATGCCGCCGCCGACACCTTCCAGGCCCGCCAAAAGCCCGCTGGCGCTGGAAACAATCATGTGGCCGTTGATCACCTGGGCCCAGTCAAAACCCAATTGCCGCAATTTGGTCCTTGAGACTTCCATCACCTTCACATGCAACAGCACCTGCTGCACCCCGCCGACGGTGATATTGGAAATGACCTTCGGATAAAACTCCTGGGCGATTTCGATGATCCGGCTTACATCTTCCGGCTTATCCACATAGCCGCTCAAAAGCACCCCGTTGGAAATCGGCACCACCCGGATACTGGCCTTGGGAAACTGGGTTCGGAGGATCAGGTTCAGTTCTTCGGCGTTGCCGTAGATGATCACATCGATGGTATAAATTTGTTGATTTTCGTCCCACAGATTCACCTGAGTTACGCCGGCCTTTTTCGCATGGAGTTGAATCTGGTTGGGGGAAAGGGCGGTTAGCTCCAGTAGATCCGGGTTATTGACCTGGGCCTGGGGGATTTTTTTCTCTAGGGTAAGAATCCGGCTCGTATTGACGACCATTTCCAGCCGTTCGGAAGAATTTTCGATCTTCCGAATCAGGCTGGAGGTGCCCTTGGCGGTAGAGCCGGCCTCTTGGGCCATCAGGAGGGAGCCAGGATTTCCCAGTTTTGGCCCCTGCCCCGGCCAAAGACCGGCCAAAACTCCCAGCAAGACTGCTCCCACAGCCACCCACCGCAGCATAGCTCCTCTGTTGGCCCTGCAGGGAGCCAAACGGGCGAATGGCCTATCTTCGAATGGCCTATCTAAGGAAACGCTTGGAGGACGCATCCGGCCAGCGGATATGATCAGGGCCGACTTCCATGACCTATCTAATGAAAAGCTTGAATGGCGCATCGTTGGCTTCCTTGCAAAAGCTTTCTTGCGGAACATCGATGTGGGCGATCCTCCATGCCGTGGTAGCGATTGGCTAGTTGTATCCCCGGCTGTTTGATTGGATTTCCCCCCTCCCCTTGGAGGGATTAAAGATCGGTCCGAACTCCCCAGTGGGAATTGGGACCGAGGGATACGCACCATCTCATCGGTTTTTGGGGTTATTGGCTAAGTAGTAAGGTCTCCTCCATAGGAGAGAATATTTTTACGTGTTAAGCGGGTTAAGTTTCCTCCGAAGCTGGCAAAAGTAGATTCGGAGAGGCATCTTCTCCCGACGGGGTCAGAGGTTCCGGCGGATGGCCGAGCACCTCTGGGCCACTGCCAGGCTGTGCGTTGGCTTGGCCGGGCCGATGGGGCAGGTCCGCCGGTTGGCTCGGCTCGGGCATTTCCGGCAGGGCGCCTCCCGGAGGCGAACTACCGGGCACAGCACCAGGCTGGCCAGTGCGTTGGGGGTGGATGGACTTTTGAGCATCCTTTGTCGGCAGGCTCGCCACCCCCCCAGAGCCTCCGCCCGGTGCGGAACCGCTACTGCCGGAGGAAGTAGAGGGCGGACCATACGTCCGGCTGCTGGCTACCCCCCATCCCCCTGGGGACTTTTCCAGCACTAAATCCTCCACCTGCCCAGCCTTCAAAAGCCGCATTGTCCATTGTTCCGGTTTGGGGGTGCCCGGCTCCCCGTGGCCCGCAGCGCCAGAAGCGGACACCGTCTCCACGGCCGGGGGCGTTTTTTCCCGGCTTTTCAAAAACTCCTTGAACCGTTCTAAAAGCTCCTTGTCTTTGGAGGCTTGGGCGTCTGGCGGGGATTTGGCCAAGCTTTCTTTCTCCCGGTCGGACTTCTCCGTAATGTCCAGGATGTCTCGCAATCGGACCGCTTTGACCTGGGCTTGGTCTTGTTCGACCGGGCTTCGCATGACCAGTTGGATTTTGCCCGCCTCGGAGGCCAGCAGGATCATCTGAGCCTGTTCCGGGGTAACCAGGAGGCTAACTGTCTTGGCTTGGATGGTTTTCTCTTCCGGAGTGGCCCCCTCCACATGAAACTGATCGTTCACCGCAAAAACTTTAATATCCTGCAGGAAGGTTTTGGTCATCGGTTCGGTAATGCCTTTGAGGGGGTCAGGCCGAAGCACCACGGCCACATCGACCCGATCACCGGGCAGAATCAGTCCGCTGCCGCCGGAAACCTGATCCACCTTGACCGTAACCACCCGCATCCCTTTGGGGATCATGACGGTGGGGCCGTGTTCATTGGCGTTTTTATCGAAAAGCTTTTTCTCCAGGATCGGCTCCCCGGGATAGATGGGGGTTTTGGTCCGACGGCCTTCGACAGATTCGATCTGGGTAACAGCCCCCTCCGGGAGCCGATCTTTGGGCCAGGGCTCTAGCTTCACCATCTGCGCACTCAGCGGGGTCCAGGCCGGGATGGTGTCTTTGGCCACCAAAATGGGGATCGTCTCCCCCACCGGAACGGTCGGCTGAGCACGTCGGGAAATCACCTGGGTGATCCCGATCGAGGCCACCAACCCACAGCCCAACGCCACCAGAAGCAAAATTACCGATTTCGGTTGCATAGCAGAGGTACCTCAGTTCCCTCGGTTCCCTCCGAAGAGGTTACGGAGTTCCGTTTGTGCGGTTCGGGAAACCTTTTCCGATTATTGCACGGTTTCCCGGCGCATGGCGGTTGTCGCGGTCAAGACCCTCCCGCCAAGAAAGATTGGCGAGGGAAGCCAACTAACTTCACGAAAAGGCACAGAAACGGTAACACTGACAGGTTCGCCATAAGCCGCAGAACTAGGAGGATTCGGGCTGACCGTTACAGTCGCACCATTAATGCCACTATTGGCCAGGTATTGGTTGACGGCCGTAGTAATCTCTGAGGTGGTGGCTTTATCGAGGACGGCTCTCCGTGCCCCCTCCCGAGAGGCATTGGTAAGGATCTGCTGGACCATCAGCATCCGCCCAAATTCGATCATGCCCAACACCAGCAACAAAAACAGCGGCAGCACCACGGCCAATTCCACCACAGCCGCTCCTAATCGGTTTTTTCGGCATAATCGGCAAATTTTCTCCAATTTGAATGGTTTTGCCTGCACCGGAGAATCCGGAGCTTTGTGTTGGGACGGAAAGATAGGCAATCTACACAAGTTGGCCAGTCTCATGGCAGCACTCCTCTCGTTCCGGCTTGCCACTTCTTCTTTTTGCACTGGATCCGCCCGACCAGGCCCCTCCCTTGTAGGGGGTAAAATTGGCCCGAACCCCATGATTGGGGTAATGACTGATTGTGGTCATTACTTCCGGTGGATACGGTGGAGTCATTTTGACTGTATCTCCATCTCCCCGGCCCGGCCCCTACCAGTTGTAGAGGCTAAGAATCGGATCGAACACCACAGATGGTGATCATCGTTCCGGAGGGATACAGGCAAGTTATTAACCTGCGCACATCGTAGAAACACGCAATTCCCTGGTTTTTGGCCACGTCGGTATCCCTTCGTTTTGGGAAGACCAATACGGAACCACGCGTCTTTCCCCTGGCGAACTAACTCCAACGTCTCATTCCCGCCCAAGCGGGAAGCCACAAAGAAATCAAACTCCGTGTTCTCTGGACTGCTGCTTGCGCAGGAACAAGCCTGGACTGCGGCGCCGCAGCGAGGACAGATCGTACCCTTCGTTCGGCTCACATCTTCCCTTCTTACAACAGCATCCCTGCATAAACAAAATAGGCAATCGTGCCCAACGCAATCGGGATTCCATAAGGCAAAAGGAGCATTTGCGGTTTCCGCTCCGCAGCCCGGGCGGCCAGTTCTTCAGGACTGCGCACCGTCAGAATCTCCTGCAGAATGGCTACAAACTGCTGCTGGTGGTGTCGCCATGTCCCCCGATAGAGGACCATTCCGATGGCCAACACGGCTCCGACCACGGCCGAAATCGCAAAAGCCCAGAGGGTATCCATCATCCCTAACCAGGCCCCGACCCCAGCCAACAGTTTCACATCGCCGGCGCCCATCCCACCGATGGCATACGCCGGGAGCAACAGCCCCAGGCCCACGGCAGTTCCCTGCAAACTGGCCCATAAGCCCGACCAGCCAAACATCACCCAACTACAGCCCCATCCCGACAAAATCAATGGAAACGTAAGCCAGTTGGGTACCTTCAACTTCCATCCGTCCATGACCGCTGCCACCACCAGGACCACACTCAAAAACCAACTGACCGCCATGATCAATAGCGTATGGCCCGACAAGTCCGACACCAGACTTAACATAGAGCAATCTTTCCTCCCAAAGGGGATAGGTGGGAGTATGGGAGAATGGTTTCCCTCCGGGATAACGGGATGTAGGAACATCCTGTGGGAGGGACCGAACATTCTGGGTTATCCACTTCGGGCTCCGAGCAGGAGTGTCCAGAAGGCCCCCAAGAAGCCGATCAAATAGATCAGCAATTGGGCGGCCCCTTGGATCATTTCGGGAGTGCAGACCGGGAGCATGTTGCCATCTCCTGCCGAGCCGGACTTTTCCCTTTATCAAGTCTAGGTTAAAAAAGCCCACCAGGCGGTTGAGCCTATTTCGTTGGAGGTCCCCCCCTCCCGGCAGGGGGTATCCGAAGACGCCCTTTTTCCAGGCTGTCCCGAAAAGGGCACCCCGGCAGGCGCCCCATCCTTTTTCAAACCGCTCTGCGTTGCCCGATGCCGTTTTGTTGGAGTTTGGTACTCGGGGCCGCCTAGGGGGCGCCCGTGCCGGCCAAAAGCAGAATTTCGGGCAGTCTCTTAGAGACCGTCCCGAAATGGCCTTCCGGAGGGCCTCACCGGGTATTTCCCCAGCGTTTTGCCTTATCAAACTCCCATTGGTTTTGAAGGTTTTCGAGGGGGGAGGTCGCAGGATGGCCGTCTATCCCGGCTAAAAAACGGAATTCCAGGACAACCTCTTAGGTCCCCGGTTTTCGCCCGGTCGGCATCCCTATCCAATAAAAAAACCCCCTGTACTGACAGCTCAGCACAGAGGGGCCAAAGGCTTCCAGCCTATTTCTGCCCGAGAGCCATTCCCCCCAGGCAGGACAAGGAGGGCATCGTTTCCTGCGGCGATTACTTACCGCTCGGCAGCGTGTCGGCGATGTTCTGGAAGGTCTGGCTGGCATTGGTGCCGATGGCCTGAATGGCCGTCAAGCACACAATGACAATCAGGGCCAGCATCACGGCGTATTCCACCGCGGTCGGGCCATCTTCGCTGACGAGGAAACGACGCACTTTCTGAGCGAGCCACTTCATAGAAGTTCCTCCTCGCAAGAGTTAAGGACCCGGCGGGGTACGAACCTCCCGTCGAAACCTGCCGGAAAGAAACAAACCGGAAAAGACACCAGGATGAGCCTGTTGCCGGAGCCGCTTGCTCCAGCCGAGGCGTTTACATCCGCCTCTATTAAAGAGCCTAGGTCATAATCAGGAAAAGTCAAATTCCACGCAGCACATTTCCCCCGGTGAAGGAATTGCCTGGGAGTACGGACGTTTCGCCCCTCATTCCTTTCAGACAGATCCCGTCTGGGGTAATCCCCTAGGGAGGCCGGGCAGATCATGGGCATTCCCGGCCGGCGGGGTTTTGCCCTTTTGCCGGGCAAACTCCGAGCCAAAATCAAGCCTACTCCATTGGGGGACAATGTCCCCCGCACAATTCCCCCACAACGAACAGGATTTCGGGCAGGGGGCCCCACTTTCGGCACAGAAATCGAGCATTCCCCCGGCAGAGTGTGTGCCGCTTGTTACAATCCCCTACCACTAACCCAATGCTCCCCTGGGGGGACTGGAAGCGATTGGAAAGGCTCTCCACCGGCAACGCCTTTTTGGACGAGGCCACCAGCCTTGGTGGAGTCAAAACGATTGAAGAGTCTCTCCACCTTGGGAAGCAACCTGGCCGGGGGATTACGGTCCCATGGGGGCCCTCAAAGACTTCAAGCGGCGGCCCGTGCTGGGGTCTTCTCCAGCAGGAGATTGATCGTGCGAAGCATGTGCCCCTGGGCGTCGTAAAATTGCAAGATGCCCACCTCCACCAGCCACATCGCCATGAAGTTGGCCGCCCGGTACGATCGGGCCAGATAACGCCCGTCCTGCAGAAGAATGGTTTCCTTCAGCTCTTCCAAGCTCTCTTCCGACAGCCCAAGCAGACGAAAGGTCCGTTCCACAATCTGCCGAACTTCCCAAGCCGCTGGGTTCAGCCTCATAATCCTGCAACCTCCTGTTGCCTTGAAAGGAGCGTCCTGCCAAAAGCGTCTCGAATTTACCCAAAAACCGGCCCCTAAAAAAGAGGAAATTGCCGGTTGCTCTTGGAAAACCCTCCCAAGGGACGCCCTTGAGTTTAGTTTTGAGAGGCCCTCCTTTTAGGGGCCGTCCCGAAAATCCATTTTCTAGCTCGATCTACCATCAACAGGTGGTATTTAGCCACCTAAAACAAGTAAAACGGGCATTTTAATAAACCAGAAGGGTTTGAAAGGGTGGGACCCCTGCGCCCGGCTGCCTATGTTGGGAGAGCCTCTTAGACCGTGAGATAGAACCTGCTTTCCTCCGGGAATGGTTGTACTGTCGGGGGTTCCGGCCTCTTTC
>Ga0308389_1000193_pt1 | contig 46745 bp, 39 predicted proteins | sample Hotspr2Sample148_FD_202362 | JGI IMG/M metagenome (GOLD analysis project Ga0308389, IMG submission 202362) | Hot spring phototrophic mat microbial communities from Mushroom Spring, Yellowstone National Park, Wyoming, United States - 20040719_148 ... | reverse complement strand
GCAGTTGCTGCAGGCGCTCCCAGGTCGCGCGGATCAGTTCGCCGACCCCTTGTCCCGTGGCCGCCGAGATCGGGTAGGCCGTGTAACCGAGTTCGTCCAGTGCTCGCGCGATGCGCGGCCAGTTGGCCTGTGCCTCGGGGAGATCCATCTTGTTGACCGCGACGATCTGCGGCTTGCCAGCCAGCGATGCGGAATAGGCGGCGAGTTCCGCATTGATCGTGTGAAAGTCCTCCAGTGGATCGCGCCCCTCGAGTCCGCCGGAGCCGTCCAGCACATGGATGAGCAGGCGTGTCCGCTCCACATGGCGCAAGAACTCATGGCCGAGTCCAGCACCACGCGAGGCGCCAGCGATCAGTCCTGGCAGATCGGCGAGGACGAACGTTCCTCCCTCCCGACCCGGCACGCTCACCACGCCGAGCATTGGCTCCAGCGTCGTGAAGGGATAGTCAGCGATCTTCGGTCGAGCAGCGCTCACTGCAGCCAAGAGCGTTGACTTGCCGGCGTTGGGCAAACCGACCAGTCCGACATCGGCCAAAAGCTTCAGTTCCAGCCGCAGCCAGCGCTCCTCGCCGGGCTCTCCCTTTTCCGCGAAGCGCGGAGCCTGCCGGCTCGGCGTCGCGAAATGCTGATTGCCCCGTCCACCGAACCCTCCACGAGCGACCAGCAACACCTCGCCCGGCTCGAGTAGATCGCCGAGAACCGCACCAGTGGCCTCGTCGTACACCACGGTTCCCGGTGGAACGTCGATGTAGAGATCCGCACCGTCCCGACCGTTCTTGTTGTTTCCCTGACCCGGCTGTCCATCCTCGGCCCGGAACTGTCGCTGATAGCTGAACGGGAGCAACGTGTTGAGCGAGGGATCGACGCGGAGATACACGTTCCCCCCGCGCCCACCATCGCCTCCATCGGGCCCACCACGCGGTATGTACTTTTCCCGGTGGAAACTGACCGCCCCGTTCCCACCGTTTCCAGCCTTCACGAAGATCTTGGCTTCGTCGTAGAACATGACCCCTCCGGCCTGCCGCTCGGCAGGCCTGCTCGCAACGTTCCGTTGACACATGATCAAGCTTACTCGAGGAAATCGCGGAGTGCTCGCGCCCGCTGCGGATGACGGAGTTTGCGAAGCGCCTTCGCCTCGATCTGGCGGACTCGCTCGCGCGTGACACCGAACGCTCGACCGACTTCTTCCAACGTGTAGGTCTGCCCATCTTCGAGACCGAAGCGCATGGCGAGGACTCGGCGCTCACGCTCAGTCAACGTCGCCAGGAGCGACTGCACCTGCTCACGCAAGAGTGAAAGCGCTGCTGCATCCAACGGGGCAACCGTGCGCTCGTCTTCCAGAAACTCACCCAGTGTGCTCTCCTCTTCCTGGCCCACCGGCGCTTCCAGCGAAACCGGATCCTGTGCCGCCTGGAGCAATTCGCGCAGGCGATCCAGCGGCATGTTGACAGCGGCCGCGAGTTCGCTCGTCGTCGGCTCGCGCCCGAGTTCCTGCGTCAATTGGCGTGCCACACGGCTGACGCGGTTCAAGGTCTCGACGAGGTGGACCGGCAAGCGGATCGTCCGGGCATGATCAGCCAGGGCACGCGTGATCGCTTGGCGGATCCACCAGGTCGCATAGGTCGAGAACTTGAAGCCCTTGTGCGTCTGGAACTTGTCGACCGCCCGCATCAGCCCGAGATTCCCCTCCTGGATCAGATCCAGGAGCGTCAATCCCCGGCCGGTATACCGCTTGGCGATGCTGACGACGAGCCGGAGATTTGCCTCGGTCAGTTTGCGACGAGCCGCCTCCCCGTCGCGCCGGAGGCGCTGCCAGTGCGCGATCAGCGCTGTTCGATCCAGTCCGAGCTCGTTCAGCGGCGGAATCGGGGGAAGCCTGCGCTCGAGCGGATCACACCACCGTTGCAAAGGCTCGGGAAAGAGCGCGAACTCCAGGCGCCGGCGCCGCAAGGTGTCCTCGAGTTCCTCGACGCTCCTGCCATCCTTCCCACGGAACTGTCGCAGCAGCACGGGCGGAAGGGAGCGCAGCGGCAAGATCGCAGCGAGCACCGCGGTGCGTGTCTCCCTCTTGCCTGGAAGACGTTGGGCCAGGCGCTCGACGAGCGGCCAACCCGTCACGAAGCGCTCCCACGCCGCCAGCAGCAAAACGAGCGGATCGTCACCGCAGCAGCGCCGAAGTTCGTCGAGATACTCCGCCAACTCCACTGCTCGGCCGAGCTCCACTTCCTGCTCGGCCGTCAAGAGCGGGACACGCCCGATCTCCGCGAGGTACAAGCGCACCGGATCCTCGACGAGCAGATCCGGATCGGCCTCCTTCTCAGGCTCCCAGGAGCGGGAAGTGCCATCCGGTTCGAGCGCTTCCTCGATCGCGACGAGGACTCCCTCTGCTTGCAGCTCAGCGAGAGCCGTCTCGGCAGCATCGGGGCCGAGCGTGTCGATCAGGGCCAACCATTGCTCACGCGTGAGACGGCCGTGCAAGCGAGCCATCGCTAGGATCGCCTCAGCCCCTGCGAGCACCGGGAGATCGACCGATCCGTTCGCCCTGGTCACCACCTCACGTGACCGCTTGGGCTTCCCGCGCCGTTCCGCCTTGGTCACCGCGCGCACTCCTCACGGCCTTCGAGGAAACCAGCGCCTGCTCGTGCGGCATCCTAGTAATACTACGGAAGACGGGAAAATTCAACAGTAGCACGCTCCCTCGGCTCCTAGTTCCCGTGCCAGAAGATGCTCGATCGTTTCGCGGCGCTGCCAAAGCTCCACCCGTCCCGCCTTATGCGCGACCGTTGCAGGCCGGCGAGCGCAGTTGTCACCACTCGCCATCGCCAAGCAGTACGCTCCGGCGACGGGATCCTCCATCAGATCACCCCGAACTGGCTGTGGGAGCATCGTATCCCACACCGACACATGACCCGACTCGCAGTACATACTCGCGAGGGTGAGGCGCTCGGACCGACCATCCGCTCGCGCGATACCCGGCCCGCGAGGGACCACGCTCCGTCGAGCATTGGCCGGATGTTGCCCGCCATACCACTATCAACCGCCACATCCGCACGGATACACGGAAGACACCCGAGGCTTCCCACGTGGTACAGCGCCGGGTCGGCGTGCCTGACCAGCCAGCGCCGTGGCTCGAGCACGAGCCAAGAAAGCGACACGCCCACCATTCGCGCGGCTTACGCGATCCTCCAGTCAACTTGTGCTGTCGCCTCGGCAGATCTATGGCCGAATCCTCTGCCATGTCCGGAATTGCCGAGCCACCCTCTGGCGAGCATTCGCGGAGGGAAAAGCGAAACGCTGCTGGTGGAGATCACGCGCGAAAGCGAAGTCCCGCTCGATCGCTCGGTGGTACAGCATGAGATCGAAGACCTGCGAGCCGGGACGGACATGCAACCCGAGCACTTCGAGTTCCGGGACGATCGCGCAGCACGCATCCGCTGCCTCCGCATCCCCGGTCTCGATCGGAAGACCGAACATGGCATCGAGTTGACCGGCTCGCCGGTAGGCATACGCGTCGTAGGGTTCCACCGCCGGGTTGAGCCGTAGGAGATTCGAGACAATCGTGCCGGTATGTCGGGCGATTGCTGCAGGCTGCTTGGACTCATGGCGGTTATCGATTCCGATCCGACCAACTCCCAGTTGACGAGTGAAGCGAGAATCCCATCCAGACTCGTTGTTGGCGTGGAAGACCAGTCGCTCGGCAGGGACACCGGCTGCCCGTGCTAAAGCGAGTTCCCTTTCGAAGACGCCATTGACTGCGAGCCCCTCGCTCGCAAGCGAGCGGAGCAGCTCATCTGTCGCAGAGGCCTTGGCCGTAGAGACGGACGTCGTCTCTCCTGGATAGCTCACCAGACCGTGCCGGTTGGCCGCGACGGCAGGTGCTCTGGTAGCGACTTCATAGAAAGTGAGCAGACTGCCGAACTGCTCCGCGAGTTGGGATAGCGCAACCTCACCGATGCACAGCTGCCCACACACGCCACTTCGAGCCGTTTCCGGCAAGATATGCGCTGGTTCGGTCATGAAACCGCACATGTCCGACCTCTCTCACCTCAGTGGGCACGGCGGTGAAGTAGAGGCGCAAAAGCGAAGGTTCGCCAAGCAACGCTGTTGTACCGACTGCGCGCGCACGCTCGTCCTCTCCCTCACGCACCAGATCGAAATCGAACGACGGCCAGCCGTGCTTGGCTCGCCCCGCCTGACGCTCGCGGCCCTAGGCTGTCGACTGTGCCGAGCCGGACCGGCGCGATGCGTCCCCGAGCAGCAGCCGCGCTGCTGCGGGTCTCGCAGCTCCTGTCTTCTGTTCTGGAGGGGCGTTCATGCATCGGGTTCTGCTCGACCGCTGGGCCCGCGGGCCGAACGAGCCGTCGCAGCGTCGCGAGCGATCGCAGCCAAGTCAGAAAGCGGGAACTCGGACGGATCAAGTGGCCCGCACTCCCTACCCGTCTTCCGCCCTGACAGCTCGGAGGGTTAACGGAGCAGCGGTCGCTGCCGCAATCGGCGGAACTCGTAGCCCACCAGAATCCCGCCGATCAGCAAGAGGACACTCCCTACTCCACGGGCAGCGATCTGGAATGCGGTGGTGGCTTGCTCTGGCAATGTACCGGCTCTTTCCCTCGGCTCAATCGCGAAGGTGTGCGTCGTAAAGCGACCGTCGACCATCGCCCCCACACGCAGAGACCACGAGCCCGGAAGCGTCAAGCTGACCAAGCCGGAGTAGGTTCCGTCCTCGGCTGGCGTGAGCACAACCCGCGGAAGTTCGACTCCGGCGTCTCGTTGACGCGGTAAGACCTGCACGTCTTCCAGACTACCGATCGGCTGACCCTGCTTGCGGAAAGCGACATCGACGACATTCAAGCCGACCTGCCCGGGTATCAGTGTCAGGTCGATACTGACTTCTCCGACTGTCGCCGATTGGCTCACCATGTTCGTCGCCGCAGCACGTTGTCTCTCTTCCACACCGGCCGGCGGCAGCGAGGTCAGGACGCCGCTGACTAGAAAGACGCCGGCGACGAGGAGCGCCTCCGATCGGATGGTTCGGCGAAATCTTCTGAGCAACGATAGCTGTCCTGGATCATTTTGCGCTGACTGAGCATGGCGCGCGAGTGCGGGAACGAGCACCAGGCGTTGCCAGCCGGCCAGACCCAGGATAACGACCATCAGACCGTTCTTGACCAGCAACGCCGTACCGGAGTCAGTCGTCGGCAGTGATTGCACTTGTGGGACATGGAACGACATCAGCCACAGGCCAGTCGCTCCGAGCACAGCGACTGCGGCGAGAGCGAGTGCAGCGAAGCGCTGGGTCGCGCGCGCGAGCAACCCGAGTGCCTGCTCGGCTCTACCTCGCGGTGACGGCACTAGGACAGCGAGGGCTGCCAGGCCACCGATCCACACGGCCCCACCGAGCAAATGGAGCAGATCGAAGAGCCATGCTCCTGGTATCGTCACTAAGGCCCACGTGTGACTGGACAAGCTGACCGTCAGCTGGCCGATTACCCCAGCGAGGACGCTCGCCACGAGCCATGCTCGGCTCGAGCGGACGAACACGAGTCCGCTGAGCAACACGGTACCTGCCACTGCAAAGCGAACGAGAGCGGCTCTTCCGAAGCTGGTCGTCAGGAGGAGATCCTGCAGCTGGGCAACGGTCGGCTCACCGACCGAGCGATAGACCTGATTCGCCAAGAGGACCAGGCTTGCCAGAAGAGCCAGAACGGCTGCAGCCATCGACAGTCGGTGAGCGTTCCGCAGCAAGCGGGCAGGCTCCAGCTGCTCGCTCACCGTCTTCAGTGGAATCACGACCAGGAGCGCCAGCGGTACCCCGACAAGCAACGACAGAGAGAGAAACAGCAGACCGCGCGCAATCGCCTCTAAAGGGTTCGATACCTCCGCCGTCTCTCTCGCTCCGGCAAAGAGCTGCCGCAGCGACTCGGGATCGACCTCAGCCGCGCCGACCAAGAAAAAGAAGTTCCCGTTCGTGGTGTGCCCGTCCTCGGCGAGAACCTCCCACTTCACGGTGTAGACACCGCTGCCGCCTTGGGTCAACGGCACCTCGACGACCGTGCGATCGGGAGCACTGATGATCACCTCTCCGCGGTCGACTCGTTGCCCGTTGGCGTCCAGCACCTGGATATCGGCGAAATCGACCCCTTGGCTGTAATAGAGGAGAATCGAGGCAGGGAAGTCCGCGACCTGCTCCCCGTTACCGGGCTGGGAGCGCACGAGCTCGGCATGCCCGAGAGCAGCGTTACCGGTGAGCAGCCCAACGAACAACGCCAGCAGCAGGGCAACGATCAAGCGGCTCAGCATAGCTCAGCCTCTCCTCATCCTGTCCGAGCCCGCGCGCTCCCTGCGACGATCAATGGTCGTGCTTGGCGACGACGGTCCTCACACCCTTCGCGACCGGTACAGCAGCATGGAGCGTCTGCCGCTTGATATCGATGATCGCCACCACCCCATCTGCCGAAGCCGGCGTGTAGAAGTAGTCATGACCGATATCGCCGATCCGGTGCAAGGTGCGAGCGCCCTCTGGTCGCTCGATATCCCCAGCTGCCACCCGCTTGACCACCTTCATCGCGTCGAGGTCGACGATGACTACTTCCGGGGTCAACGTCGTGGTCACGAACCCGAGGAGCTTACCGTCCTGCTTTACGACATAAATCTGGTCGGGACCACCCTCGATCGGAATCGTCCCTTTGACTGTTTCTTGCTGCGCCAAGTCGACGATGGTGAGCTGGTTGTTGCGCTTCTGCATGATCAGGAGAAGCTTCTCCTTCTCCAAGATTTTGGTCGAACCAGAACCCTCCAGATAGCCCAGAACCGTGTCCGTCGTCGGGTCGACGATCGCTGTCTTGCCGATACCGAAGCACTCGAAGTAGGCGCGCTTCGTGACGGTCGAGTAGACTGCGTAGTGCGTCCCAGGCTTGCCTTCGCACAGTTCGAATGTCTTGATGACAGATTTCTGCTCGAGATCGATGACGGTGATCGTCGTATTATTCACGTCAGTGACGTACGCCTTCGTTCCCAAATCCTTGTGGTAGAGCAGCTTGCCATGGCCAGGGTTGGCGAAGGGCTTGGCGACTCTCGCAGTGACCTCGAGAGTCTTCCCATCGATGACGTACCAGGTGCCCTCGCCATCGGCATGGACCCAGATTTCGTCCTTCTTGAACGGGTTGTAAATGTGCACCGGTCGCTGTCCGACATCGATCGTCTTGACTGCCTCCAACTTCTCCGTGTCGATGACGAGGATCTGCGCATTGGCCCGATCGACGACGAACAGCAGGCGCTCTTTGCTATCGAACCTCGCCTCTATATATTCGGCCTCGGTTTGATTGGTCGGGATCTCTTTGACGACCCGCGCTTCTTTCGGATCGATGGCAACGACGCGATTGGGAGCGAACGCCAAGACGAACTCACCCTTGACGACAGGGGCCATCGTCGGTGTCGGGACAGGTGTCGGGGTGCTGACGGGCGTTGGCGGCTGAGCCACCTGCCCCATCGGCGTAGCCTCTGGCTTGGGCGTGGGCGTCGGCGCTGCAGTCGGTGTCGCCTGCTGCGTCGCGCACGCCGACAAGACAAGCGTCATTACTGCGAGCAACGCCAGCAGTCTGAACCGTTTCATCCCAATCCTCCTCGCACTCGACCGTTCCGTTCTTCGCTGCCCTCCATCAGGCGTGATCGCGACTGATCCACCCCAGCCTCCGGCGGGTCACGCCCAAGAGGCCGATCCACAAGCGGACCGAAGAGGTCAATAGGTCGAAAAACGACCGCTACTGATCCTCTTTCAGCACAGGAACGCGACAACAGCCGTCGCCCGAACTCCGTCCGTCGGTCGATGGGAGACGCAGGTCGATCCGTCCGGGCAGTCACGACCGATCTCGTCGTTTGGTCGACCTCGTCGCGCCGCCTAGCCGGTTTCGTACCGGTGGGAGGAAAAGCGGTCGCACCGCCAACCGAGACACCAGGCTGATGGTTGGTGAGACGGCATGAATGAGGAAAACAAGCCACAGCCATCGGACGGGTCTTGGCAGCAACACCGAAAGCGACCACCAAGAGACGTCCTTTCTGGCTTTCGCGCTGACGGTCCGCCGTCGACCGACAGACGAGGTGGGCAAGGGTCTTGACGGCGACTCGGAGGAGGCAACGGCGACGTTACGTTGCCCCGTTCGCTTGCTGAGGCTAGCAGGCACGCTGATTCCTCAGCATGATTCTGCGAGACTGCTTTCGAGCTACCGGAAACGAGCAGTGGGACTAGCCCTTCGGCCCGCGAGGACTAGCCCTGAGCGGCCGGAGCGGAGAAGTGGGGAGTCTCGGTCGAACCTTTTTCGAGTGCAGCGCGGGCGACGCGTCCCGAGCGGTCATATCGAACGACAGTGACCCAGCGAGATGGCGTGCCGCTGCCAGGAGCCAGGCGGGCAACCACTGCCGGTTCTCGGCCTCTTCGAACAGTATCAGGGACGATAGCCACGGATGAGACCACGGGCCAGACCGAAGGCAGCAGCCTCATGCCGACTCCGCAGGTGCAACTTGCGTAAGATACTTTTGATATGATTCTTCACAGTGTACTCGCTGATATTCAAACGCTCGGCAATTTCCTTGTTCGAGAGGCGTGCGGTAACGAGCTCGAGGATTTCGGTCTCGCGCTGCGTCAAGGCGATATCGGATTGCATCCTCTTATCCCATTTCTGAAACTCTTCCAAAATCCGTGCAGCCATGCGCCGCGAGACGACCGCTTCACCGCGCGTCAACCCCCGCAACTGTTCGAGCAGTTCCCCGTACCGCATATTCTTCACCAGGTACCCTTGGGCTCCCGCCTTGAATGCTTCGAGCAGTGTATCGGTATCATCGAAAACGGTCAGCATCACGATCGCCGCAGTCGGCACCACCTCTTTGAGGCGGCGGGTCACTTCAATCCCGTCTTCACCGGGTAAGTTGATATCCATCAGGATCAGATCCGGCTTGAGTTCCTGCGCGAGCGTCAGCGCACTCGCCGCATCGTCCGCCTCGCCGACGACAACGAAGTCAGTCTGGTATGCGAACAAGGCCGCCAACCCTTCTCGGAACAGCGCGTGATCGTCGACCAGCAAGACTCGCCACGCCATCGATCACTCCTTCGTCTGACGGTCGAGCGGTATTTCGACGGTGACTATCGTCCCTCGGCCCGGTTCGCTTTCGATCCGGAACGTCCCCCCGAGACACTCGGCACGCTCGCGCATCACCGCGAGCCCCTGGGTACGGTTCGGCTGGTCCGCTGTCGGAAGCTGAGCCAAGCCCCTTCCATCGTCGCTGATCGTCAGCGCTAGGCGTCCCGAGGCAGAAGGAGTAACCCGCACGAGCACGCGGCTGGCCTCGGCATGCTTACGCACGTTGCTCAACGCTTCTTGCGCGATGCGGAACAGAGTAACGGCCGTAGGCAATGGGAGCACATCGGCAATCGGATCAGCTTGCAGCGTGACTCGGAGACCGTGGAGTTCCTCGAATCGTTCCAAGTAGTCACGCAGCGCTCGAACGAAACCCTTTTGCTGGACATCCGAGCGCAAGCCACTGATCGTCTCCCGAATTTCGATATAGAGCTCATCGGTCAAGGCGCGAAGCCGCGCGACTTCGGTCAACGCTTCAGTTCGCCGGCCGGCCCCGACCAGTTCTGCCACGATATCCAAGCGGGTCAGCAGGGTGGAAACGAGCTGGGCAAAACCGTCGTGCAGCTCGCGGCTCAACCGCTCCCGCTCGTCGATCGTGGCCTGCAGTATCGCCGCTTCCTGCACACCAGCCAGCAATTGCGCATAGAGTCGGTCTACGATACCGAATATCGCGCGCGAAAATCCATACGCCACACACAGCGTGACCAGTCCCGCAAGGAGGTTCCCATACGAGAGGTGAAGGATCGGCTCCAAAATATCGTGCCGGATGGTCTCATAGACGAACACCACCAGGGCCGGCACGAACGTCATGGACCAGCGCAGATAGAGCAGCCTCCGCCGGATCGGGTCGATCGTCTCTGCTCCCATCTCAGCTCGAGCCATCCTCGGGCCTCCGTCACTCCAAAGAGATGGCACGAAGACGAACTTGCAACTAGCTTTTTCCTAATGAGAAGGATAGCGATCGCGACACAGGGAGAGCCAAATAGCCGGCACTCTCGGCTCTTCCTGGAGTGCGACGATGGCCGCTCCGCAACGTGCGCCAGCCGCAAGACAACCCGTCAGCCGAGAGAGCTTCCACGAACTGATCTCCGATCATCGAGCGATGCGCCGAGAGCTATGCCGCTCTGGGTCGACATCGAGCTCGGTCAGCGATGAGGAGTGACGTGAGAGTATTCGGTGACTCGTCATCGATGGAATAGCAGGCACGGTGGCACTCCTCCCGTATCGCTGGACACGTGCGCAGTGGCGCTCACGCTGAAGGACTGACCGCGGGACCGGCTCTCCAGCTCACATGCGTCGAGAACAGCGCCGCGCAGGACGACGGGTCGGAAGGGCTTCCACCCGATTCTCCTTGAACACTCGAACTCGCCGCACCAGTCAGCGGGCGCTCCGGCCACAGGTCACCGCGTACCTGCGCGAAGAACCGAACGACCCCGTCGGCCCCGACCGCTCGTTCGCTCTCCGCATCGCTCTCCGGCATCCGAGCGGCCCCGCTCTGCCTCAGGTCACCGAGGGAACTGGCCGTTCGAGGCGCCGTGACCACCATTCGTCTCCCAGGAAACCGCGCACCTTCAGTATAGTTGGGCAGTGCCGGCATCTGCGTCCGCTGGATCGTCCGCACAGCCCGGATGAGTAGAGCGAAAAGACCTGATCGATGCCCGAGACCATCCTGACCGTTGAGGGAGCGAGCAAGCGCTACGGAACGCAGGAGGTATTCCGAGACCTCCGCTTCCAACTGCTCGAACGCGAGCGGGTCGGACTCGTCGGCCCCAATGGGGCTGGCAAGAGCACCCTCTTGCGGATCATCGCAGGGCTCGAGCGACCGGACAGCGGACGGATCATCGCTCGCCGCGGGCTCCGTATCGGCTACGTTCCTCAGGAACCGGATCTTCCGCGTGGCCACACGGTGCTGGAAGCAGCGCTCGACGCCCTGGCTCACGTGCGAGCGCTCGGCGATGAACTCGTTGCCCTCACCGAAGCGATCGCTTCGAGTCGCGACGAGGAAGAACATGCCCAACTCCTCGCCCGCTACGAGGCAGTGAGCACTCGTTTCGAGGCGGCTGGCGGCTGGGAACTGGACGTCCGGGCTCGTACCGTGCTAGCCGGACTCGGGTTCGCGGAGTCCCAGCTCGCCTGGCCGGTCGAGCACCTCAGTGGTGGTCAGCGGACCCGCCTGGCGCTCGCGCGAGCGCTTTTGAGCGATCCCGATCTGCTCCTCCTCGACGAGCCGACCAATCATCTCGATCTCCCGGCCTTGTCCTGGCTCGAGTCCTTCCTCCAGCGCTGGCGCGGGACCGTCCTCGTCGTCGCGCACGACCGGTACTTCCTCGACCAGATCACGACGCGGACACTCGAGCTCAGCTTCGGTCGGATCGAAGAATATCCGGGCAATTATTCCAGATATCTCGAACTCCGTGCCCAGCGCTTCGCGGAGCGGCTGGCCGCGTACGAACAGCAACAGGAGTACATCCGCAAGGAAGAAGCGTTCATCCAGCGCTATCGAGCCGGTCAACGGGCTCGCGAGGCTCGTGGCCGCGCAACGAAACTGGCACGACTCGAGCGGCTGGAGCCCCCGCGCGAAATGGAGCGACTCCAGCTCGCGCTCGTTGAGGGCGGGACGAGCAGCCGGACAGTCCTGACGACGACACCACTGGTGATCGGTTATCCCGGCACGGTGCTCCTGCGGACGCCGGAACTCGTCATTCAGCGCGGCGAGCGGATCGCGATCGTCGGCCCCAACGGCGCCGGGAAGACGACACTCCTCCGCACGCTCGCCGGAGAACTCGCTCCTCTGTCCGGTACGCTCCGCTATGGCAATGGGGTCAAGCTCGCCTTTCTCACGCAGGAACCACGCTTGGACGAACGACGCACCGTCCTCGAAACGTTGCTTCGCCAGCATGCACTGAACGAGCAGGAGGCACGTCGTTTCGCTGCGCGCTTTCTCTTCCAGGGTGACGAGGTTGTCAAGCTGGTCAGCGCCCTGAGCGGTGGGGAGCGGCGTCGCCTCGCCCTGGCGCTCCTCACGCTGGAGCGCCCCAACCTTCTATTCCTCGACGAGCCGACCAATCATCTCGACCTGCCCAGCCGGGAAGCCCTCGAAGCCGTCCTCGGGGAATTCGCCGGCACCCTGCTCTTCGTTTCCCATGACCGGTACTTCATCGATCGGCTCGCGACGATGCTTTGGGTGATCGAAGGAGGAGAGCTTCGCGTCTGGTTCGGGGGCTACAGCGAGTATCAGCGTACGCATCACGCGACCGCGATAGCTCAGCCGCCGCGTCTTTCTTCCCCTGAACAGCCACTCGCGCCAGAGCCTGGACGTCCGCGCCGCTCACGCTCGCCACGACAGATCGAGCGAGAAGTGGCACAGGTCGAACGCACGATCGAGCAACTGGAGGCACGCGTGCGCCAGATCGCTGACGAACTGGATGAAGCCACGGCTCGCCACGATGTCGAAACGATCGCCGAGTTGGGGGCGACCTACGATGCGCTGACGCGCGAACTCGAGCAGGCCTACGCGCGCTGGGAGCACCTCCAGGAGGAACTCGCTGTCGCGCGGGTCGGAGAACTCTGAGATGGCGCGACGCCCTTACGTGATCGGCCTGACCGGCAATATCGCCTGTGGCAAGACGCTCGTCCTCAGGGAATTGGCCGCGCTCGGTGCGGAAACGATCGACGCGGACGAGGTTGCCCGCACCCTTGTTCAACCGGGAAGCCCTGTTCTCGCAAAAATCGTCGAGGCGTTTGGCCCGTCCATCCTCCTCCCCGACGGTTCACTCGATCGGCGCGCGCTCGGTGCGACCGTTTTCCGCGACCACGTGGCGCTCCGTCGCCTCGAGGAGATCACGCACCCCGTCATCGTCGCCGAGATCCGACGCCGTATCGCTGAGACCGAGCGTCCGGTCGTCGTCATCGATGCGATCAAGCTCTTCGAGTCGAGTCTCGCTCGGGACTGCGACGAGGTCTGGGTCGTCACCTGCACACCGGAGCAACAACTCACCCGGCTGATGAGTCGCAACGGACTCAGCGAGGAAGAAGCGCTGGTCAGGATCCGCGCCCAACCACTCCAGGACGAAAAGATCGCTCGCGCCGATCGCGTGATCGACAATAGCGGGACGATCGACGAGACGCGTCGACAGGTGCGGGAACTCTGGCGGGAAGTTCTGCACAAACTCGGGTACCCTCAACCGAGCTCACTTGCCGATCGCGATGTCTCCTCCTACACTGCCGGTGAGCGGACCGACCAGACCGAAAGGAGAGACGATCGCGATGGGACGGCGGAAACCGAGCCTGACGCCGGAGGAAGCTCGCGCCCTGCACCATGAAGTGCTCGTCATCGACTCGCAACAGCCGCCGATCACGAGCGGTGCGCTCTTCACCCCCCGCATGCAGCAACTCGTCAGCGAATACGCGCGGCTCGGTCGCACGCGTGCCGAAATCCAGCCGCTGCTCGAAGCGATGATCGTTCGCGAACTCCGCGATTCGGCAGAGGCACGCGAGTCGTACCTGAACCTCTGGCGACGAGCTGGCGTCACGGTCGCCTGCGGCACGTTCTCCGGCCCTGGACCGATCAGTCAGGCCTTCGAGCAAGCAGTCCGGCGTATCGCGAACGCCCACGCGATCGTCGACCTCCTCACGGACCATCTCGTGCTCGTCCGCGAAGCCGCTGATATCGAGCGGGCGCACCGCGAAGGCAAGCACGGGATCGTGATCGATTTCCAAGACACACTCGCGTTCGGCGACGATCTCGACCGCATCGAGTTGTTCCATAACCTGGGCCTGCGCATGGTCCAGCTGACGTACAACCTCCAGAACCTGGTCGGTGACGGCTGCACCGAGCGTTATCAGGGCGGACTGACGACCTTCGGCCTCGAGGTCGTCCGCCGGCTGAACGACCTCCGGATTCTCGTCGATATCAGTCACTGTAGCGAGCAGGTGGGGTGGGACGCTCTCGCCGTCTCCACGGCACCCGTCGTCGTGTCCCACTCGGCAGCCAAGGCGTTGTCCGGCCACCCTCGTGCCAAATCGGACGAACTCGCCCGTGCTGTCGCCGAGCGCGGGGGATACTTCGGCGTCGTCGTCGTACCGGGCTTTCTCAGCGCGCATCCCCACGTCACGTTGGAGGACTTCGTGCGGCATGTCGAGCACATGGTCGATGTCTGTGGTATCGATCATGTCGGTATCGGAACGGACAAGATAGGGCCACCGAGTTCCCGGACTGGATCGCTCATCGAGTACCCGCCCGAAATGCCAGCGACACTACCAGGAAGCTTCGACTGGACAGGTTTCCGACCCGAGGAGCACCGCTTGACGCCCGACTATCGGATCGAGGGTTACGAAACATTCGCCGATTGGCCGAACCTGACCGTCGCGCTCGCCCAAGCGGGCTTCACCGAAGAGGAACTCCGCAAGCTGCTCGGGCTCAACTTCTTGCGCGTGTTCCGCGAGGTCGTCGGCTGAATTCGATACCGCGAGTGTTAGGATTAGCGAGGAACTCGGCGGCAAAGGGCGGAGATCGGTCTTGCCGCCCCTCTCGCACCCGCTCGCCAACTCCGCTGGCATCAATCCGACGTTGGAGGATGGTGATGGAAGCCTCGATTCGGCTGGGAAGGCTCCGCGGCATCGAGATCGGCGTGCACTACAGTTGGCTCCTCGTCTTCGCCCTGTTGACCTACTCCCTGGCGTTTGGCGTCTTTCCGAGCTGGTATTCCGGTTGGAGTTCTGGAACCTATTGGGCGGTCGGCGCACTCGCGAGCGTGCTGCTGTTCGCTTCTGTTCTGGCCCACGAACTGGGACACTCGCTGGTTGCGCAGTCCCGTGGCGTCCCCGTCATCAGGATCGTCCTGTTCATCTTCGGTGGCGTCGCGCAACTGGCTGACGAAGCACGCCGAGCACGCGACGAGTTTCTCATCGCTGTCGCCGGACCGCTCGTCAGCGTCGCGATCGGTATCGTCTCGCTCGGACTCTGGCCGATCGTCGAGGACATCAGCCAACCCCTCGGGGCGATCTTCGAGTACCTGGGGTGGGCCAACCTGATCCTCGTCGCGTTCAACTCGATCCCGGCCTATCCGCTCGATGGCGGACGCGTCCTCCGAGCGCTCCTGTGGGGGACACTCGGCAACGTTCTCCGCGCAACACGGATCGCAGCCGGGATCGGTGTCGCGATCGGGTTCTTGTTCATGGCGGGTGGGCTCTTCCTCGTGTTCCGTTCGCCGCTTTCCGGTATCTGGCTCATCGCACTCGGCTGGTTTCTCCAGAATGCTGCTCAGCAGTCGTACCAGCAATTGGTGATCCGCCGCTTGTTCGAAGGAGTGCATGTCGGCCAGCTCATGGATCCCGATCCGCCGACCATCCGCCCCGACGCGACGATCGACGAACTCGTCGATGCCTTGCTCGCCTACAACGTGCGCAGCTTCCCAGTCGTCGAGGACGGACGGCTCGTCGGAATCGTCACATTGACCGATGTGCGACACGCACCGCGCGAGCAGTGGCCGATCCGGCGCGTCCGCGACTTGATGACTCCGCGCGCGCGGCTGATCACGGCGAAACCGGAAGACGATCTCGAGCGGATCCTCCGCCTGATGGCGACGCACGAGATCCACCAAATCCCGATCGTCGATGACAGCCGCTTACTCGGCTTACTGACGCGCAACGCACTCCTTCGTTTCTTGCAACTCCGGCAGGAACTGGGTCGCTTACCCGACGAGGTTGCTGTCTTGTACGCGCAACGTCAACGCGAGCGCCGAGCCAGCTGAGCGAGGCTCAGGCATCAGCTGCGACCGGATCGACGAGATCGACCGGCACGATCTCACGGTTTCCGTCCCGCTCGACCCAGACCGCCCGGAACGCCAAGCTATCCGGCTGGCGAGCCACAAACGGCGCGCTCACCAGGCGACCGAGCCCCGGCCGGGCCGGCAGCCGGAGATGCACCACCGCACCGGGAACCAGCTCGATCGGTTGGAGAGGTTGTCCCTGCAAGCTCCGCGAGGACACGAAGCAGGCTGGACGATCGAGTCCGAGACTTGCGCTCGACAGGAGCGCGACCCATCGTCCGGCACGCTCGGCCAGAAAGTCGAAGGCCGGTTCCGGTACGGGGAGACGACCGAATCCCTCCAGCATGAGCACACCGAAGGGAAACGGCCAGTCCGCAATCGGGTCGACCAGTGCCCGCTGGAGACGGGTCGGCGCCGCGCTTCCCCAGAACGGCTCGAGCGCGTGTGTCGAGAGACCGCCCACGATCACACCGGCCGCTCCCACATCGTGGAGGCGCCGGAGCGCAGCGCTGCTCACCGTCATACCGGCCAGAACGATCGCTCCGCGGCAGCGCTCGTCGAACTCCTCGGCAGGGAGTTCACGATCCGGCCGATCGGCCAGAACGATCAGTGGACCAGCGCCTTCCCGACCGAGGAGGCTTGCTCCGAGCAGAAGATCACCGATGGCACGAATCGTCACTGCATCGTCGGCAACGCTTCTCACCTCGCCTGCGACGAGAGCAGGTACCGCCCGTCGCGGTGGATCGGTCACCACGGTCAAGAGACCGGTTTCGGCATCCAGCGTTGCCAATCGCCCAGCGATCGGGCTGGTCACCTCTTGGCTTCGCAGCCCTCGGCGACGCACTGCCACCACTTCACCCGCCTCGACGCGCGTCCCGAGCGCACGCACCAGGTAGCGCGCTGCGTCCGCTGGTGCGACTCCGAGTTCCGCCGCGACCGCGATCCGTGCACTGCGTGGCAGACCGTCGGCCGCCATCGCCAGGATCGTCTCCGGTTCGACCAGTTGCCCAACAGCGACGCGCAGTTCCGGTGCAGCCAAGCGATGTCGCACGAGGCACTCCACATCTTGCGCGACCAAGGGCAGGCGCCCGAGAGCGCTCACCGCATCACCCCCTCCGCCACGCCGAGGTCAGCCAGCCAGGAACGGATCCGCCGAGCGCGAACTGGCGGATCGTCCGGTAACCGCAAGGGGCGTCCTCGCGCGTCGATCACGATTCCGAGACGCGTCCAGCCGAGCGCTGCCTCACCAGCGAACTCGATCGCAACCCCTGGCTCGAGACTCCCGATACGAATACCTGCTTCCGGCTCCACGAGAAGTTCCGCTGAACGGCCAGAAGGAAACGGTAGGACGTGCAAACTCCCCCAGGGCACCGCGAAGCGGTGCACCAGATCACCCGCACGAACCTCGCCGCGGACGGCGATCGCTCCCTCCATGGCATCACCAGCCACAACGATGACATGAGCCAACGGGAAGAGCGCATCCCGCTCCAGGAGTGTCGCCGCGTATCCCGGATCGATTTCAGCGAGCGCACCGCACGTCGCCAGGAGATCCGCCTCGTCGAGCGCGACACTGACGAGCCCGCCAGCCGGAAGCGGCGCGAACCCATCGAGCGCGCACAGCAATGCGAGTTCCGCAGGAAGCCAAGCCAGACGTGGTCCGAGTACCACGAGCGTGAGATCCTCGCGCATTCCGCTCGGTGGCCCTGCGCTCGCCAGATCCTGCACGAGCGCTCGCACCGCCGCAGTCGCGATGAGTTGGTCACGCCACTCGAAAAGGAAAGGAGACGCCGTCATGACGCGATTGGCGAGCCAGTCGAGGATGTCTTGTTCGGTCATCGGAAAAGGAAGCCAGCGCGCGATCGTCTCGGGACCGAGTGCTGCCAGTCCGAGCGCCCCCTGCTCGAGGTCACGCCCAGCTCGATAGAGCGTCAACATCCCCTCGGAACGCGCCCAGATACCGAGCATCCCCTGCTCGAGATCGACGAGAGCGACACGCTGATCAGCACGCCGGACGAGAAAGGCAAGCGCACGCTCCAATGCCGTGGCACGATCGACGAAGCGATCCAGTTCCAGTGCTTTCAACTCCGCTGACAGCAGCGTTGCCACCCGGGAGCGAAACTCGCTCGTCACCGCGCGGACGACCTCAGCTGGTTGGGAGGTGGTCGGATCGACACCCATGAGTTCGACCTGATCGCCGATCGTCTTCGCCACGAGCTGCTGGATCGCTTCCGGCGCGATGACGATACCGACTTCGAGGTCGAATGCGTCGCCGAGCGCGTTGCTCACTGCCACCATCGCCGACTGCCAGGCAGACTCATCGGATCCCCCCGTCAGCAGGAGAAAGCGAGGACGCAGTTCCACGAGCTGTTGCACCAGCGCCGTCAGGCTTGCGACTTGCGTGGCGTCGATCCAGTGGGTCTCGACCATGGCTGCTTCGGCAGCACGCTTGGCGAGGTCTGTCAGCAACGGGTCCGGTGCGATGGCCAGCACTGCGAGGAGCGGAACGCTCGCCGGACTACCGACCGCGATCCAGGCGTCGGCGCCGTCTCCCAGCAGGCCACGCGGACGGATCGGGCGCTCCTCGGCGAGCAATCGGCGACCGAAGCGCTCTTCGGCGAACGCCAATCCGGTCTCGACGTCCCGGCCAGGAACCGCCACCGTTCCGAGCAGTCGTGGCTCACCCTCGACGCGGTCGGCCAGCACGATCCTCGTCATCCCCTGGTTGCAGGAGATCGCCACAGCACTGTGCATGCGCGCTCTCCTCACTACCTCCCGGGCGCGCTACCGGCTCTGCCACAAGATGTACAAGACCACACCGATCAAGACTGCCAGTGCCAGGAACAGAGCGATTCGTACCAGGCGAAGATCTCCGGCTGGCTCAGCCGCCGCAGCAGCGACCCTACCGAGTGCCGGCGCGACCGGCAAGAGCAGGGGTGGAAGCGGCTCGAAAAGCGAAGGATCGGCCGTTTCGCTCGCGATCGGCTGCGACCAGGCAAGCACCACTGGCGGCACGACGAACGCCGCTGTCGTCGGCAATGGCGGCGCTTCGGCTGCCGACTCGGTCGGTTCCCGCAACCACTCCGGCAGATCCAAATCGCTCAGCAATTGGAGCTCGCTCCCTGGCGTTCCTGGTTCCTCTGCCCGAAGCCACTCGGGAATCGGCACCTCACCGAGCGACTCCCCCGGAGCCAGTTCGAGCTGCTCGAGCGCACTCAGATCGAAAGGAAGGAGGTTTCCACACTGGCGGCAATAGGTATCCTCGGGAGGACGCAACGCTCCACAGCTGGAACACACTCCCGTCCCGGCCACCGGTTCACCGATCGCAGCCCCACAGATGGGACAGGTGTCACGTCCCTCACCGATCCGCTGTCCACACTGCGGGCAGTACACCGAAGCTTCTCCGTTCGTACTCGATCCTCCAGGAGCGAGTGTAACACTGGATACCGATCGACAAGAGCCCCAGAAGTCCTAATCGAGGGAGCCTCCACGGAGTTCCGCACTGTCCAGCCAGATCGTGACCGGCCCATCGTTGACGAGCGCGACGTCCATGTGCGCACCGAACACACCGGTCTCGACGGGTACACCGAGTGCCCGCAGCGTCTCCGCGAAGGCATCGACGAGCGGTCGCGCCTCGTTCGGCGGGGCAGCCTCGATGAAGCTCGGCCGACGTCCTTTGCGCACATCGGCATAGAGCGTGAACTGCGAGACGACCAGCGCACTGCCACCGACGTCGAGGAGCGAGCGGTTCATTTTGCCGGCTTCGTCCTCGAAGATCCGCAAGTGCGCGACTTTGTGCGCGAGCCACTCGGCCGTCGCCCGGTCGTCACCATGCCGCACTCCGACCAAGAGCAGGACTCCCTGGCCGATCGAACTCACCAACGTTCCATCAACCGTGACACTGGCTTCGCTCACCCGCTGGAGGAGAACCCGCACTGTCCTTACCTCCCGTCCGGATCGGAGTCGTGTTCCTCGTCGCTGCGCTGGAGCATCGCCACGGCCAGCGCAGCGATCCCCTCACCACGCCCGATGAACCCGAGTCGCTCGTTCGTCGTCGCCTTCACGCTGATCTGCTCGACGGCGAGGGACAACGCCGCAGCCAACCGCTCGCGCATCCGTTCTCGAAAGGGTGCGATGCGGGGAAACTCGGCGATGACCGTCGCATCGACGAAGATCACGCGCCAGCCAACTCGACCGAGCTCCTCCCGGATGCGGCGGAGGAGATCGAGACTCGAGGCATCCCGCCACCGCTCGTCGTCTGGTGGGAAATGCGTCCCCAGATCACCGAGTCCAGCCGCACCCAGCAGCGCATCGCCAATCGCATGAGCCAAGACATCGGCATCCGAGTGTCCAGCTAAGCCGACCGTTCCCGGGATCTCGACACCACCCAGCACCAGCCGCCGCCCCGGCACGAGTGGATGGACGTCGTAACCCAAACCAACTCGTATCATGCATTCCCCCGCATCCTGCGCTCGAGGATCAGCTCGGCAATCGTCACGTCGAGCGGCGTGGTCAGCTTGAGATTCTCGGGATCGCCCGGAAAGACATAGACTGGAAAGCCAGCACGTTCGAGCAGCATCGCTTCGTCCGTGGCGATCACCCACTGCGCACCGGCCCGGCGGTACGCTTCGCGGAGCCAGTCCAACCGAAAGACTTGTGGCGTTTGCGCCGCTACCAGGGTCGAGCGTTCCGGGGTCGTCACGACTCGCCCATCGCGGGCGACCTGCTTGATCGTGTCGGTCACCGGAATCGCTGCGACCGCTGCGCCGTGTCGCAGCGCTGCCGCGATGGCTCGCCGGACGAGCTCGAGCGTCACGAGCGGCCGAGCGGCATCATGGATCAGCACATACCGTCTGTCGTCCGGTACGTGCTCCACCCCCGCTCGGACCGAGAGCGCACGCTCCGCTCCACCGATCACGACCTGGACAGGAAGCGACAGCCCGAGCGCAGTGCACAGCGACTCGACCGCCTCCCGGTTCGCCTCGCTGGCCACGACGATGATCTCGGCGATGACACCGGAAGCACTCAGTGCCTCCAGGACCCAAGCCAAGGCAGGACGACCAGCCAGCGGGAGCAGCGGTTTCTCGCGCCCGCCGAGTCGTTGACCTCGACCCGCCGCCGGAACGACCGCACTGCACGTCATCAGGGCTCGCTCTGCGCGACCAACTGCGCGAAGACCAGGCGTCCAGCTGGTGTCCGCAGGATCCGCGTTACCTCGACTGGCACGTCCTGGCCGATGCGCGATCGTGCTTCCTCGACGACGACCAGTGTCCCATCGTCCAGATAGCCGATCGCCTGCCCCGGCTCGCGTCCCGGACCACTCAGGTGAAGGACGAAGCGATCCCCCACGTGTACCGGACTGTGGAGTGCCTCGGCCAGCTGATGCGGATTCCACACCACGAGCCCCTGTACACGAGCCTCGTCCGCCAGACGCTGATCGCAGGTCACCAGCCGACCAGCGCACTCTCGGCAGCAGGCGACGACTGCGTCGTCCGCTTCGGTTTCGGGAACGCGCGCGGGAACCATTACGAACTGGGAACCGACCTCCTCACGCAAGCGCCGCAAAAGCTCGAGGCCGCGCTGGCCACGCGCTCGTCGGGGAGGGTCGCTGTGTTCAGCCAGCCGATGAAGTTCCCGCAAGACTTCTTCCGGGACGAGAAGCTGCGCATCGGGTACGGCATGCCGGACGAATTCTCCGATCCGCCCGTCGATCAACGCGCTGGTATCGAGGGCGAGGGCGAGCCCGGGCCGCTGAGAACGGAGACCCATGACCTCCATCAACTCGCTACGCCGGCTGCTCACCAGCGCTGCCCCGACCAACATGGCCAGCAGAGCAACAGTCGGGGGGATCAGTTGCCCCGCGGGGCGAGGCAGGAGCGCCAACGGCCAGGCCAACAGCAGCCCGAACACTCCACCGGCGAAGGCACCGATCCCGCCAGCGATCAGCGCATCGACCGTCAACGCTCGCAAGCGCGCCCAGATCGCGTCCGAGAGATCGAACAGAAGATATGGCGTCACGAGAAAGCCGAGCGCGGCGAGGACCGAGGCGAGAAAGAACTGTGTCACCGCAACCAGTTCCGGACGAGCGGCGAAGAATCCGCCGAACGACCAGCCCAGGAGCGCACCAATCGAGAGACCAGCATATCGGAAGAGACGGCCGAGCGGCCCCCGAGCCCGTTCCGCACGCACGCGCCGGCGGTCAGCTGGGGTGCGAGCACCCGCCCCACCAGCCGTCTCCGCCTCGGCCGTCTCTCGTGAAGATCCGACCACGACCATCGCGACCGCACCATCGCTCGCTGGCGCCGACTCTCACTGCTCAGGCAGTGTAGCAGCACCTCCTCGCCCCGAGCGAGCCCGTGCTGCCAGCATGTCCACTGACTGGCGGGGTACATCGACACTCCCGAGTTCGCGCTCGGCTCGGAACCCAGGTCCGTGGTAATCGCTTCCGCCGGTCGGGATCAACCCCCAGCGCGCAGCCAGCGCAACGAGTTCACGTTGGATTTCCGGCACATACTCGGCATACCAGGCTTCCAACCCAACGAGCCCGACCGGCACGAGTTCTTCCAAAATCGTCTCCGGATCACCGGCACTCAGCGGATGAGCGAGCACCGGAGCGCCCCCGGCAGCCAGCACGATCTCGACGGCACGCCGAGGCGAGGGATACGTCCGTGGCACATACGCCGGGCGGTTGCGTCCCAGGAACCGCTCGAACGCCTCGTCGATCGATCCCGCGAACCCTCGCGCGACGAGCAAGCGCGCTGCGTGAGCGCGGGTGATGGTTCCCCCTTGGGCGATCGCTTCGAGATCCTCCATCGTCACGGGAATACCGAGCTGTCGGAGTCGATCGACCATCCGCTGAGCGCGCTCCCGGCGCGCAGTGGCGAGCGACGCCAGATGTGCCTGAAGCACCGGGTCCGCTGGATCGATGAAATAACCGAGGATATGGACTTCGCCTGTTTCGACCGCTGTGCTCAGCTCGATGCCCGGGACGATCTTCACACTCCGATGAGCAGCCGCAGATTGGGCAGCCGGAAGACCAGCGACCGTATCGTGGTCGGTGATCCCGAGCACCTCGATACCGCGCACCGCGGCAAGCTCGACGAGCTCCTCGGGCGAGAGGATGCCATCCGACGCTGTCGTGTGCGTGTGAAGATCGATCGAACCCATGAGCGGGAAAACGAACTGCCCCCAGCCAGTCCTGACTGGGGGCAGCGAGTTCTCAGCGCGGTTCCACAATCAAGCGGATCGCGGTGCGATCCTCGTTCCCGATGGTCACCGTGATGAACGAGGGAAGGCAGACCGCATCGATACCGGATTCCGCGAGGTAATCGCGGGCGATCGCTACCGCCTTGATCGCCTGGTTGGCCGCGCCAGCACCGATCGCCTGCACTTCAGCACGCCCGACTTCACGGACGACACCGGCGATCGCACCAGCGACGGCACTCGGGCGCGAGCGAGCCGAAACCTTGAGCACTTCGCTGCGGCGCGGACGCTGCCCACCACTCCCTTGCACGCTCGAACGCGCCGGACCCTGATTCGCCTCCTCCTCGGGCGGGAAACTCGCTTCGGTCCCGATCTTGATTTCGCGCAAATCTAGTTTGCTGAAGAAGCGCTCCATACTGTCTCCTCCGATGGATGTGGGTCACTGCCACGCTTGTCGCTGAGCCTGATACCGATTCCGAGCAGCGTGTCCGACGCTTCGCGCTGTCCCCACTCCTCTCCTGTCTCGATGTCCCGTCATCCCCTTCCGATCGCCGTCGCGACGGCTACTGCGCAAGGCTGCAGCCGCGTGTAGGCGTACCATACCGCGATCATGCCGTCAATAGGGAGCGCCCAGCCTATTCGACGGCGTCCATCCACGATGCTTCTGCGCCCGACCGCCCAGCTTCCGCAGCGAGAAAAGTCGAGAAGGCGACGCCACGACGGGCAGGCATTCGCGAGGCGCAGTGTCGCTCGTCCCCAGTCTGGCCCCGTCGGGGGCTCCATGCAGCCGGAGCGTACCACCGAGTGCTCGCGCCCAGCCCGTCATGCTCTGGCAGGATCACTCGGCCGATACCCAGCCTTCACGGCACACAGCGAGAGCAGCGCGACCACCAGAGCTGCTCGCGGGGCAGCAGCCCCTGGGTTCAGAGTTGGCGGAGATGGAGCGTATCGGCGTGCCCGGGCTCGGGAAAATAGCGGAGACTCGTGATGAAGACGGCGTGATCACCGCTCCTGACGAGCCCGCTCGCACGCGCTGCCCCTGCTGCCTGCTCGATCAACTCCTCGCTGGTTTCCGCGAACGAAGGAAGTGCGAGCGGCACAACCCCCCAAACCAGGGAGAGTTGCCGGGCAACCATGGGATCACAGGTCACCGCGACGATCGGTGCGACCGGTCGCTCGCGAGCCACTTCCCGAGCGGTAAACCCGCTTCGCGTGATCGCCACGATCGTGCGAACCGCTCGCCAACGTCGAGCGAGATCGGTGGCCGTGCGCGCGATCGTCGCAGCGATCGTCGTCGGCTCTTCCTCTTCGGGAACCGGTGCAGGGGTCAGCTGCTGCTCGGTGGCGACGATGATTCGATGCATCATCTCGACTGCCTCGACCGGATACTGACCAGTCGCCGTTTCCGCACTGAGCATCAGAGCGTCGGCTCCCTCTAGAACGGCATTCGCCACGTCGCTGACCTCCGCGCGAGTCGGGATCGGCTGCGTCGTCATCGATTCCAACATCTGTGTGGCGATAATGCTGGGGATGCCGAAGGCACGGGCAACGCGGATGATCCGCTTTTGCGCGATGGGCACTTCCTCCGGCGGCAGCTGAACACCGAGATCGCCCCGAGCGACCATGACAGCGTCGCTCTCGCGCGCGATCTCGCGGATCGCTGCCAGCGCCTCGGGACGCTCGATTTTCGCGACGAGCCGAGCGCGCCCGCCACACTCGCGCAGGATCGCTCGCACCGACCGGAGATCATCCGGCCCTGTGACGAAGCTCACCCCGATGTACTCCAGCTCGTGCTCGGCGGCGAAGGCGATATCGGCTCGATCGCGTTCGCTCAATCGGAAAGGACGCCCGAGGACCCCTGGTACGGCAACGCCCTGTCGCCCCCGGATCTGGCCACCACGCAGGACGCGAGCGATCAGCTCGTCTCCCGCGCGCGACTCGACGACGAGCTCGATCAACCCATCGCTGATCAAGATCCGATGTCCGGGCCGCAGCTGAGCGACCAGTTCTGCATCGTCGATACTGAGCCGCTCCGGCGAGAGCGGCTCACTGCCCGGAACGATCCGCACACGCGTGTCGCGAATCAGCCGGAATGAATCACCCTCCAGGGGACCAGTCCGTGGCTTCCAACTCGCCAAATCCTGCAGGATGGCGATCGGTCGCCCTGCCCGGTCAGCAGCGGCTCGCAGGTCAGCCACGATAGGCCGGCGTTCCTCCGGCGAGTTGTGCGCAGCGTTCACCCGAAAGACATCGACACCAGCGGCGATCAGCTGGTCCAAAACCGGCGGACTCCAGGAGGCCGGACCGATCGTTGCCACGATCTTGGCGCGACGTCGCCAGCACGATGCTCGCTCTTCCGCCACGAGACACCTCCTCGCTCCCCCGGCCCGACACGACGAGCAAACGAGGATAGCCCGCAAGACGCTAGCAGGCAATGCGCGCTCTCCGGCACCGCTCTCGATCAGGCATCTGGCGGGAGTGAACGCTGTCGGCAGCGATCGACCGTCACCGGCGAGCGTGCTAGGATCATGAGCGCACCGGAACGCGAGTGCTGCGTGAGGAACGGTAAAGCTAATGCGCGCTGCGCGTTTGCACCGATATGACACGACGCTCGAAGGAGCAGCGTGCTCGCTCCGGGAGGACATGCCGGACCTAAAGATCAGCGCACCGGACGAGGTAATCGTGACGATCGACGGTGCTGGTGTGTGCCGCACGGATCTCGACAGCATCGAAGGGCAGTGCACCGGATTCCAGTCGCACTCCCTGATTCATTCCTGGGCACGAGAACGCCGGTTTCGTCGTCGCGGTTGGTCCCGCGGTGCAACGCTTCCACCCCGGCAACCCAGTCATCATCTCTCCACCGCTCACCGATGGCACCTGCTTCGCTTGCTGGCGTGGCCGAGACAGGCACGGCGAGGGAGGAGACGTTCTGGATCTTACGCGGGAAGGGGGATCGGCCGAATATCCTGTGATGAAGGAGCAGAACTCCGTGTGGAGACCACGCGTGCTGCCACTGCCTTCCGTATCGTCTCATGTTGATGCCGGGCTGACTGGCTACCATGCGGTCAAGCGGGCACGCTGCTGGTCCGAAGCGGGCGACACCGTCGTGCCCATCGGCTTCGGTGGGCTCGGGCAGAGCGCGTTTCCGATCGCGCACGCGCTGGTCCAGAGCATCGTGGTCGGTCGATCGGAGCAGACACGCGATCATGCCCAGGAACTCGGGCACGCTGCACCGAGCGAGCTGACCGCGAGCTGGTCGAGAACGTCCGGCAAACCACAGGAGGGCAGCGTACAGCGGTCATCCTGGACTGCGTCGGCGAAGGATCGACACCCCAGCGAGGGCCGATGATGACGCGCGGCGGCGGGGTCTCTTGCATCGGGGGCTCTGGTGGACGAATCGACACCCGCTCGAGAGAACTCGTCGATCAGGAAAAGACGATCGCGGGCAACCTGGTCGGTACTGATAGCGAACTGGGCGAACACAGAGAACGCGTCGTAGGGGAATCACATTGTCAGTATCTGACGATCCGCTCGCCCAGATCGCCCAGGCACCGTGGGACCTGTGGGATGGTCGCATCGAGGGATGCGCGGTATTCGTACCCTGAGGACTGTGAGCAACAGAAAGGAGGCGGAGGATGCCGATCGAGCTGGTAACCGTGCCCATCGAGAAGCCGGATCACGTGAACGTGATCTTCGGGCACAGTCATTTCATCAAGACAGTGGAAGATCTGCACGAGGCGTTGGTCAATGCAGTACCCGGGATCAAATTCGGGCTGGCCTTCAGCGAAGCATCGGGGCCGCGACTGGTCCGCTGGAGCGGAACCGATCCGGAGTTGACCGACCTGGCGCGGCGCAATGTCTTGAACATCGCGGCTGGACACTGCTTTTTGATCATGCTCGGCAACGCGTATCCGATCAACGTCTTACCGGCCGTGCGCAACGTGGTCGAGGTGTGCACGATCTTCTGCGCCACCGCCAACCCGGTCACGGTCGTGCTCGCCGACCTGGGCGAGCAACGCGCTGTTCTCGGAGTCGCCGACGGTTTCAAGCCGCTCGGCATCGAGGGAGAAGAGGACATCGCCAAGCGGATGAGTTTCCTCCGGCAGATTGGGTATAAGCTCGGCCCTGGAGTATCATAAACCAAGGTTGTGCCGGGACACCGATCCGAGCGGTCGCGACGACCACGACGGAGTGGAACCGGCCGAGGAGACCGGGCCAGTCGCGACCAGGCAGGCGCAAGACAGGAGGATGCGATGACCAGCACAGTCGATGGCCAGCTGCCCGGGGTAGCGCTCCCCAAGAGTGAGCTTCTCGAGATGTATCGCCTAATGGTCCTGATCCGGCGCTTCGAGGAGGTCGCATCGGAGCAATACGCGCTCGGCAAGATCGCGGGCTTCTTGCACCTCTATATCGGGCAGGAAGCGGTCGCAGTCGGCGCGATCCGCGCCATGGATCCGGACGATCACCTGGTGACGCATTACCGCGACCATGGCTACGCGCTGGCGCTCGGTCTCGATCCGCGACGGTGCATGGCCGAACTCTTCGGCAAAGCGACCGGTCTCGTCGGCGGGCGCGGTGGCTCGATGCATTTCGCCGATGCATCCAAGCACTTCTGGGGTGGCTACGCGATCGTGGCTGGCCTCCTGCCGATCGCGGCTGGTCTCGGCTTGGCCAGCAAGCACTTGAACCAACGCCGCGTCGCGGTGGCAATCTTCGGCGATGGCGCGACCAATAATGGCGCCTTTCACGAAGCCCTGAACTTCGCCGCGCTGTGGAAGCTTCCCGTCCTGTTCCTCTGCGAGAACAACCAGTACGGCATGGGCACAGCTGTGCAGTATGCCTCAGCCGTGCGGGAGATGTACCGGAAGGCCTACGCCTACGACATCCCCGCCGAGCGAGTCGATGGCCAGGATGTCCTCGCGATCTACGAGGCGACGAAGCGAGCACTCGAGCATTGCCGGTCCGGGAATGGCCCCTACTTCCTCGAAGCTCTCACCTATCGCTACCGTGGGCACTCGATGGCTGATCCCGAGACGTATCGGTCCAAGGAAGAGGGCGAAGAGTGGCGACGTCACCGGGATCCGATCGAGCGCTTCCGGCAACAGTTGCTCGCCCACAATGTCGCCACCCCGGAGGAACTGGCAGCGCTCGACCAGGCAGTGGAGGAGGCGGTCGCCGAGGCCGTCCGCTTCGCCGACGAGAGCCCCGAACCGGCCCCGGAGACACTCACCCAGTACGTGTATGCCGACCCGATCACCGTGCGCTAAAGAGGAATGGGGACGACAATGGCACGAGAGATCACCTACCGCGACGCGCTACGCGAGGCGCTGCGCGAGGAGATGTACCGCGACGAGCGCGTCTTCCTCATGGGTGAAGACATCGGCGCGTACGGTGGCTCCTATGCGGTCACGCGCGGCTTCCTCCAGGAGTTCGGACCGGATCGGGTCCGCGATACACCGATCGCCGAACTGGGGATCGTCGGGCTCGGAATCGGAGCCGCGATCGGTGGTCTGCGCCCGGTCGTCGAGCTGATGACGGTCAATTTCGCACTGCTCGCCCTGGACCAGATCGTGAATCACCTGGCCAAGATTTACTACATGTTCAATGGGCAGTTCACCGCGCCGGTCGTCGTGCGTACTGCCGAGGGCTTCGGCCAACTCGGTGCGACGCACTCGCAGTTCTTCGAGAATTACTTCGCCTATGTTCCCGGACTCCGCGTCGTCGCTCCGGCCGTCCCCAAGGACGCGAAGGGGTTCCTCAAGGCCGCGATCCGCGGGAACGATCCTGTCATCTTCATCGAGAATTCGCTGATCTACCGCAACCGCGGTGAAGTACCGGACGGAGAGGACTTCCTCCTGCCGCTCGAGGGAGCCGAAGTCCGTCGCGAAGGGCGCGACGTCACCATCGTCTCCTGGCTCCGCGGGTACTACCTGGCGCTCGGTGCAGCTGAGGAACTCGCCCGCGAAGGAATCGAGTGCGAGGTGATCGATCTGCGTGTCCTGCGCCCGCTCGATGTCGAGACGATCGTCCGCTCAGTGCAAAAGACGAACCGTCTGGTGATCGTCGAGGAAGGCTGGAAGTCGTTCGGTGTCGGAGCCGAGATCGCTGCGTCGGTCCAGGAACGGGCACTCGACTACCTGGACGCACCGATCATGCGCGTCGCCAGTGTCGAAGTCTCGATGCCGTACGCGCGCAATCTCGAGCGCCTGGTCATCCCGAACAAGGACAAGGTCATCGAGGTGGTGCGGGAGGTGCTCTATCAGCGGCTCCTCGCACCGGTCGCGCAGTAGCGCCAGGCAGGTGGGGACGGAGGAAACGAAATGGCACGACCGCTCGTCATGCCCCAGATGGGGTATGACATGAAAGAAGGCACTATCCTTCGCTGGCTCAAGCATGAGGGGGACCGCGTCGAGCGCGGCGAACCGATCGCCGAAATCGAGACCGACAAGGTCAATCTGGAGATCGAGTCGTTCGCCTCGGGCGTGATCCTGAAGCTTCTGGCCAAGGAGGGAGAAACCGTTCCGGTCGGGCAACTGATCGCCCTGATCGGCGAGCCCGGTGAGAAGGTGGAAGAAGAGGCTGTACCAGCTCCTGCGGTTGTCGGCGCTGCCACTGCGGCAGCAACCGTCACCGCCCCAGGACCGAGGGCGCCGGAAGCCGCCCCGCTCGAGGAGGGCCCCACCGCACCCGGTGAACGGGTTCGCGCCTCACCGCTCGTCCGGCGGCTCGCTGCCGAGCACGGCATCGACCTCAGCAAGATCCGCGGGAGCGGCCCTGGCGGTCGCATCGTCAAAGAGGACATCTTGCCGCTCATCGCTGCACCACGCGCACCGTTGGCACCCGAGCAGCCAGCTCCGGCCGCTGCACCACCGCCACCATCGGTACCCCCAGCCGCTCCGCCAGCAGCGGCGGCACCAGCGGTGACCGTTGCACCGGTTCCAGGATTGCCCGAGTTCGAAGTGATCGAGCTCTCTCGCATCCGGCAAACGATCGCTCGCCGGATGGCCGAGAGCTTCCAGCAAGCGCCGCACTTCTTCGTCACCATTGTCGCCGAGGTCGACGCGCTGCTCGCCCTGCGCGAGCAGATCAACACGCAGGTCCCAGAGGAGGAACGCGTCTCGGTGACCGATCTTTTGATCAAAGCCTGCGCACTGGCGCTGCGTGACTTCCCGACGCTGAACGCGAGCTTCGTCCCACCCAACCAGCTACACATCTACAAGCGCATCGACATCAACATCGCGGTCGCGACCGAGCACGGTTTGATCGCGCCCTACGTGCCGGACGCTGACCACAAACCCCTCGCGGCGATCGCGCGGCTGACCAAGGATCTGATCGCGCGCGCCCGTGAGGAACGCTTGCGTCCCGAGGAATATCAAGGGGGGACCTTCACGATTTCCAACCTCGGGATGTTCGGGCTGGTCGAACACTTCACGGCCATCATCAACCCACCCCAGGCAGCGATCCTCGCAGTGGGAAGCATCCTGCGCGAACCGGTCTATCGCGAGGGAAGCGAGGAGCCGGTACCGGTGCGCCGCCTGCGTCTGACCCTTTCGGTCGACCATCGCGTCGCCGACGGCGCCGTTGCCGCCCGCTTCCTCGAGACCGTACGCACGCTTCTGGAGCAGCCGATGCTGCTGCTCGTCCGCTGAACAGGGTTCGGGCACCTCGAGCGAGCCTGCCGGCTGTAAGCGGTCGGCAGGCTCGCGCGTTGTTTCGACAGAGCCGGAAAATGATCCGGCTAGCTCGCGCCCCGGGGACAGCGCACGAGAAGGATTCTCCAGAAAGGACGGATGCCTTACACTCGTCTCATTCGGCACAGTCGATAGCCTGCGAAAGGGGGACAACAGCATGAAGCATTGGTCAAGACGCTTCGGTGTCGTTCTCCTCGCGCTCGGTCTGCTCGTTGCCTCGAGCGCCCCGGTCACAGCCAACTGGTCCGCACCGACCCCCACAGCGAGCCTCTGGGACATCGACGAGCAACTCGTCGTCCCGTATCTGCCGAACAACGAGACGCTCGCGGGTACCGGTCCGTGGCACGGAACGGTCACCGTCGCCAACGCCAGCAACTTCCCGGTGACCGTCGACATCGCCAAGGCGGACGGCTCCCCGATCACGAGCGTCAACCTACCCGGCAACGGCTCGACGACCCTGGCCGCGGGAACACTCTTCGGCTCCAACCCCGGCGGTGGTCTCTTGCTCAGTGGGCGTGAGCAAGGCGGCTGCGCGTCCCAGGCAGTCCAGGAGTTCACCAAGACGCGCGGTACCCCTGCGAACACGGCCGATACGATCGCTTTGCCGGTTCCCAGCGGCGTCAACGTCACCCAGGTCGTCGTGAGCCAGGGAACGACGCTCTACGCAGCACCAGCCGACTATACCTTCTCCCAAGTCGGTACGACGCTGAACATCAGCTGGGCACCAGCTGGAGCTGAGCCAGCTGGCGGTAGCGCCTACAGCGTGCAAGTCGCTTACGACTTTCCCTGCCGCCCGGCCCGGCTGAGCGCCGCCGTCAAGCTTATGGCCCCAGCCCCCTCGACGAACGGTCGCACGAGCAGCACCCACCTCATGGTCAGTGGATACGCCGGACTGAGCCGGGCCAGTGCGGTCGGCAGCACGCTGGTCGCACCGATCGCGCAGGCCAACTACAGCGGTTGGAAGACGGTCCTGCACGTCACCAACGTCGGCAGCGCGCTCTGCTCCGTCACCGTCAAGCTCTACCAGCACCCGAGCGGCACCCAGACGCATACGCTCACACAGGCAGTGGCTGCCGGCGCGACGTGGAACCTGGACCTCGTCGCGGCTGGCGTGCCGAACAACTGGCTGGGCACCGCGCGCATCGAAGGAGTCGGGTGCCAGCTGACCGCCAGCATCGACCGGATCAAGCCGACTCAGCCCTGGGGAACCCCAGTCAATATGGCCCTCACCAACCTCGCTTTGCCGGCGGGTTCCTTGACCAGCACAGTGTACGTGCCGCTCGTCTTCCAGGCCTACTTCGACTGGAACACCGGCCTGGCCGTGACGAACGCTGGCGGCGGTCCCGCGACCGTGACGATCAACTACTACGGAACCAACGGCAACCTCATCACCACCAAGAGCCTGGGGCCGATTGCGTCCAACTCGATGGACTTCGACTATCTGAGCGGGAGCGGTGGCCAGCTCGCTCAGGCGGTCATCATTAGTACCCAGCCGATCATCGTCTCGGTCGATGCCGTCAAGTACACCGGGGGTGGCGCGGACGTCGGGCAAGCGCTGACCTCGATGGGCATCAATGGACCACTCACCCTGACACCGGGTCTCCCCATGCCGCTCCTCCGCGTCCCGCTCTTCCAGAAGCAGGGGTCGAGCGGCAACGACAACAGTGGCATCCAGCTCTTCAACGTCGGCGGCGCTGCGGCCACGGTCACGCTCGACTTTTTCGACGCGAGCGGCGCACCGCAACCTCCCTCACCCTTGACTGTCCCAGGGATCGCCCCTAACGGCGCCGTGACCATCTACGCGCCGAGTCAGGCACCGCTCCCCGCCAACTTCCAGGGTCAGGTGCGCGCCGCCGTGACCGCGGGCGGACCGGTTGTCGCCATTACCAACAACGTCAACTACGACGTGCAAGCTGATGGATCGGCCGCCTTCAATGTCGCGACTGGACAGCGCGCCCTCCGTGTCGACTTCGGCAAGGCCGCAAACAAGAGCGGCGTGGATACGATCATCGTCGCCCAAACGGTCGACGAGAACGGTGTGCAGATGCCCGCCCAACAGATCCTGGTTCAGGGACCGGCCGGTCTGACCATCACGACCTCACCCGCCTTCACGAATATGTTCGGAGCCGCGACCGTGCTCGTGAAGGGCACCAACACGACGGCCCCTGTCACCGTCTGTTGGGACTTGAACACGAACGGTTCCTGTGACGCGAGCGAGCCACAAGTGACCCAGTCGATGAGCTGGACCCCATAAGCGTCGACCCCACCGCTGCCCGCCCGGGACTCAGCTCGCGGCGATTCCCGGGCGGGCAGGCATTCACTTCCGTGGCTGACCGCGGGCCCCGCTCCGGCTCTCGATCGCCTGCCACCTACACACGTTCTGCTCGGATCGGTGGAGCACAGGCACTCTTCCTAATGCACCTCCCATGACCGACCGTACCCGTATCCTCGCAGGGCAATGCGCAGCGTAATCGCCCAAGCAGGTCACCGCACAGGCAGGGCCGTCTCGTGCCCGTCCAAGGCCCCCGCGCTCGAGCCCGTCCGCCGGGCGAGGAACCGTCGCCGCGACGAGCACCGCGACAAAGAGGACGGTGAGTGGATCGCAGAGCAGGGAAAGCTGCCAGCTCAGCACGAGCCACGCGACAGCCAGGAGACCGTCGCTGCGAGGCCGAGAGCGAGCGTGGGTCGCCGGGCGGATGCATTCCCATCCCCCTGCATCCCTGCCGTGCCCAGCGGTCAACGGGGCCCAGATCGTTGCTACAATAGTCGAGCGCCCGTGTCCGGACACGGGCTGGAGAGGCTCATGGCCAGCGACAAGATCATCGTCCGCGGTGCCCGCGAGCACAACCTGAAGAACATCGACGTCGAGATCCCACGCGACAAGCTCGTCGCGATCACGGGCCTGTCCGGATCGGGGAAGTCGAGCCTCGCCTTCGACACGATCTACGCCGAAGGACAACGACGCTACGTCGAGTCGCTCTCCGCCTATGCCCGGCAGTTCCTCGGCCTGATGGAAAAGCCCGACGTCGACCAGATCGAAGGGCTCTCCCCCGCCATCTCGATCGACCAGAAGGCAGCTAGTCACAACCCGCGCTCGACGGTCGGTACGCAGACTGAGATCTACGATTACCTCCGCCTCCTCTACGCGCGGATCGGGAAACCGCACTGCCCGGAGTGCGGCCGTCCGATCCAGGCCCAGACCGTCCAGCAAATGGCCGAGCAGGTCGAAGCACTCCCCGACGGGACACGACTCTTCGTCCTCGCTCCGGTCATCCGGGACCGGAAGGGCGAGCACCAGAGCGTGCTCGAGGAGCTGCGGCGCGCCGGTTTCACGCGCGTCCGGATCGACGGCGAGCTGCGCGATCTGGACGAGCCGATCGCCCTGGCCAAGAACAAGCGGCACACGATCGAGGTCGTGGTCGACCGCTTGATCGTCCGGACCAGTAATCCGGAAGAAGCGCATGCCTTTCACCTGCGCGTCGTCGAAGCGTTGGAGACTGCAGTCAAGCTCGGCGGAGGAATCGCGCTGGTTCAGCCGCTCGAGGGCGAGCCGATCGTTTTCTCGGAAAAGAACGCCTGCGTCCACTGTGGGATCAGTTTGCCGGAGCTCGAGCCGCGGAGCTTCTCCTTCAATAGCCCGCATGGCGCTTGCCCTGCCTGCGATGGGCTGGGCAGCAAGCTCGAGTTCGACCCCGATCTCATCGTTCCCGACCCGGACCGTTCGCTCGAGGAGGGAGCGATCGCCCCATGGTTCCGCGAGGGGCGGGGAAGTAGCGCCTGGTATCTGGCGCTCCTCCGCGCTCTGGCTCGGGCCGAGCGTTTCCGCACCGATGTCCCCTGGCGCGAGCTCCCTGAACGAGTCAAGCAGCTCATCCTTTACGGCGACGGCAGTCGGACCGTCACGCTGGTCCATGCTGGGAAGAGCGGCCACGAGCGCTCCTACCGGGTCACCTTCGAGGGGGTCATCCCGAGTCTCCGCCGCCGCTACGCAACCAGCAACTCCGAATACGTGCGTGCCGAGATCGAGCAATACATGGCAGCGTATCCCTGCCCGGAATGCGGGGGATCCCGGCTCCGACCGGAGAGCCGCGCGGTGACCGTCGCCGGGCGCTCGATCGTTGAAGTGACACGGCTCTCGATCGGCGAGGCGCTCCGCTTCTTCGACGAACTGGCTGACAACGCGCGCACGCCGCTCACCGAGCGAGAGCGGCGCATCGCGCATCAAATTCTCAAGGAGATCCGCGAGCGGCTCGGCTTCCTGGTCGACGTTGGGCTCGAGTACCTCACGCTCGACCGGCCGACCGCGACGCTCTCCGGCGGGGAAGCGCAGCGCATCCGGTTGGCGACCCAGATCGGCAGTCGGCTGCTGGGCGTCCTGTACGTCCTCGACGAGCCGAGCATCGGGCTGCATCCGCGCGATAACGGTCGGCTCATTCGGACGCTCCTGCGCTTGCGCGACCTCGGGAACACGGTGATCGTCGTCGAGCACGACGAGGAGACGATCCGCGCCGCCGACTGGATCATCGATATCGGCCCGGGCGCTGGCGAGCACGGCGGGCGCGTGGTCGCGGCTGGCCCGCTCGAGGTCATCATCCAGACACCCGAATCGCTGACTGGCCAGTATTTGAGCGGCGCCCGCCGGATCGCTGTGCCGGAGCAGCGCCGCTCCGGCAACGGGCAGTGGCTCGTCGTCCGGGGAGCGCGCGAGAACAACCTGAAGAATATCGATGTCGCCTTTCCGCTCGGCTGCTTCATCTGCGTCACCGGTGTCTCCGGCTCGGGAAAGAGCACCCTGGTCGTCGACACTCTCTACCGGCGGCTGGCACAGCTCTTTTACCGGGCGAAGGATCGTCCGGGCGCGCATGACGCGATCGAGGGGATCGAGCACATCGACAAAGTGATCAACATCGACCAAAGCCCGATCGGACGGACACCACGCTCCAATCCCGCAACCTATACCGGCGTCTTCACCCCGATCCGCGAGCTTTTCGCCTCGCTCCCCGAGGCCAAAGCACGAGGCTACGCACCGGGCCGGTTCTCCTTCAATGTCAAAGGAGGACGGTGCGAAGCCTGCGAAGGGCAGGGGGTCATCCAGATCTCGATGCAGTTCCTTCCCGATGTCTATGTTCCCTGCGAGGTCTGCCACGGCAAGCGGTACAACCGGGAGGCACTCGAGATCACCTACCGCGGCAAGAGCATCGCTGACGTGTTGGAGATGACGGTAGACGAAGCACTCGAGTTCTTCTCGGCCTTCCCGGCGATCCGGGCCAAGCTCCAGACCCTCTCGGACGTCGGACTGGGATACATCAAGCTCGGGCAGCCCGCCACGACGCTCTCCGGTGGTGAAGCGCAGCGTGTCAAGCTGGCGACGGAACTCAGTCGGCGTGCCACCGGCCGCACCTTGTACATCCTGGACGAACCGACCACTGGCCTGCATTTCGCCGATATCGAGCGGCTGCTCAACGTGCTCCAGCGTCTCACCGATGCTGGCAATACGGTGATCGTGATCGAACACAACCTGGACGTGATCAAGTGCGCCGACTATGTGATCGATCTCGGGCCAGAGGGCGGCGCTGCCGGTGGGTACGTGATTGCAACTGGTACCCCGGAAGAGATCGCGGCAATCGAGCACTCGTATACCGGCCAAGCTCTGCGTCGGGTGTTGCCGGTAGCGTCGCTCTCACAGTAGGCCGTCACGCCGGGTCCAGACAGGTAGTCAGCAGCACCAGCCGCTCGGTATCATTGAGGGCGACCCTCGAGTGGGCGCAGTGTGCGCTGATCGGCGACAGTCGATGCGTCGATTCCACAGAAGACTCGGCTGAACGGGACGCGAACGTGCTCGATAACGACCCTCTCCAACGCCACAATGGCCATCTCTCCCTGGACGGCTTGTCCGAGGGTATCTCTCGATCATCCCAGAACGGCTACCACCCAGTTCTCGTACTGAACCAGAACTACGAACCACTCCACGTCGCAACCGTCCGGCGTGCTCTCGTGCTCTGGCTGGCTGGAAAAGCCGAAATCCTGGACACCTATGACCATGAAGTCGCATCCGCCCAGCACCGTTTCCCCGCGCCCTCGGTCATTCGCCTCTACACACTCGTCAAGCGACCACTGGTCCGCGTCCGGCTGACCCGCCGCGAGGTCTTCCTGCGCGATAACTTTACCTGCCAGTACTGCGGCGTACGGACTCACGACCTCACCATCGACCACGTGATCCCGCGCTCGCGCGGTGGTCCTCACACCTGGGAGAACGTCGTCAGCGCCTGCCGTACCTGCAATCACCGCAAGGGAGGCAAGTCGCTGGCCGAGGCGCGCATGCGGCTCTTGCGCCCACCCTTCGAACCACCGCCGAGCCGCTACTACACGATCCAGCGGCTGCTGCGCTCACCCGTGCACGAGAGCTGGCTGAAGTTCCTCCCCGATCTTGACGTCAAGAGTCAGCGCAGTCGATAACTCGAGCAGTCAGGCGGGAGCAGCTGACCCGCCCGAATCATTGCCGAAGGGGGAGACATGCTCGACCTCAGGCTGATCCGAGAGCATCCGGACCTGGTGCGCGAGGCCTTGCGCAAGCTCAATACCGAGGCTCCGCTCGACGAGATCCTGGAACTCGACGAGCGACGTCGCCAGCTGGTCGCTGAAGTCGAGCAGCTCAAGGCTCAACGCAACGCCGAGTCCAAGCGGATCGGCCAGTTGCCAGCTGGGCCGGAGCGGGAAGCCACCATCGCCGCCATGCGTGCACTCGGCGACCGAATCGAGGCACTCGACCGCGAACTCGCCGCGATCGAAGAGCGGCTCCAGGCGCTGCTCTTGGAGGTTCCCAACCTGCCCGATCCCGATGTTCCCGTCGGCCCCGATGAAAGTGGCAACGTCGTCGTGCGTCACTGGGGAAAACCGCGACCGTTCGACTTCCCGGTCAAGCCGCACTGGGAACTGGCGGAGGAGCTCGGGCTGATCGATTTCGCCCGCGGAGTCAAGATCGCGGGGAGTCGCTTCTACGTGCTCCGCGGTGATCTCGCGCGGCTCCAGCGCGCCCTCACCGCCTGGATGATCGATCTCCACGTCAACGAGCATGGGTATTTGGAAGTCTATCCGCCGTTCCTCGTCCGCCGCGAGGCGATGATCGGGACGGGAAATCTCCCGAAGTTCGGGGACAATCTCTATCACGACGAGGAAACCGATCTCTGGCTGATTCCCACCGCTGAGGTGCCCGTTACCAATCTCTTCCGCGACGAAATCCTCCCGCCGGGTTCGCTCCCCATCTATCTCGTCGCGGCTACTCCCTGCTTCCGCAAGGAGAGAGTCTCAGCCGGCCGCGATGTACGCGGAATCAAGCGCGTCCATCAGTTCGAGAAGGTGGAGATGGTCAAGTTCGTCGAGCCGGATCGCTCCGACGAGGAACTCCAGCGACTCGTCGCTGATGCCGAAGACGTGTTGCGCCGGCTGGAACTTCCCTACCGTGTCGTCCAAATGTGCACTGGTGATCTTTCCTTCACGGCAGCCAAGAAGTTCGATCTCGAGGTCTGGGCACCTGGCTCCCAGGAGTGGCTGGAGGTCTCGTCCTGCTCGAATTTCCGCGACTTCCAGGCCAGACGGGCCAATATCCGCTACCGGCCGAGCGAGGGAGCACGCCCCCAGTTCGTGCACACGCTCAACGGATCGGGACTCGCTCTCCCCCGGACACTCATCGCGATCATGGAAAACTACCAGCAGCCAGATGGGACGATCGAGATCCCAGCTGTCTTGCGCCCCTACATGGGTGGGCAACAGCGGATCGGCCGACAACCAGCTTATTGGGAACCAGCGCAGGCACGGCGTGCCCGCGAGCAGGCTCGGGCGGGGGACTCGTGAACCATGCCGGGATTGCTGATCATCGAAGCGAGCCGAGACCCGGCCGCAATCGGCGAAGCGATCGGACGTGCACTCCAGCCGATTCTCGGCGAGGCGATCGTCCGGCACCGGCAAGAACTCGCTCGGAGCGGTATCGATTGGGATGAGGCGCTCGAACTCGCCCAGCAGTTCCGCGGCGATCTCGACAGGAATCTCAGCCGCACAGCCGAGGAACTCCACGCGCTGGCGCGCGCTGCTGGGTGCGACATCGACGCATTGGTAAGCCTGAACGCCCTGCAAGAGACCCTCTTCCTCACCCGACGACTGCGAGCCGAAGAGGGTTGCACGAGCCTCGCTGTTCCCGAAGCGGCCAGCGTCGACGGCACGGTTCTCCTCGCACACAACGAGGATGCCCTGCCCTGTCGTCACGAGCAGATCTACGTCGTGCGTGCTCGCCCGAGCGATGAGCCAGCCTTCGTCGCCGTCGCCTATGGGGGGCCTTTTCCTCTATCAAGGGGTCAACGAAGCAGGGGTCGGTTCGACTGGTAACGCCCTGACTGCTACTGATATCCGGATCGGCGTACCGAAGCTGTTTCTCTATCGCGAAGTGCTCCGTGCCGAGACCTTGGCTGATGCCCTACGGGCGACCTGGCTCCCTGAACGAGCCAACGGCAACGATCACCTGATCGCGACCGGCGATGGAGAGATTTACGACGTCGAGGTCACTGGTCGGCACCACGCGCTGCTCTACGCCGGGAACCAGCCGTTCGCGCACACGAACCACCTCCTCGCTCCCGAGCTGCGGCAGTTCGAGGAGGGAGACAAGCTCGACTCGATCCTGCGGAGGAATCGAGCGCAACGCCTGCTCGAGCTGGGCACGGGACAGCTCAGCTCGACGACCCTGCAGGAACTTCTCCGCGATCACGCCAACCAGCCACATGCGATCTGCAAGCACGTCGCTCCTGGTCCTGACCGGGTGTCCCGAACGATCGCTGGGCTCGTCATCGAGGTCACGCATCGGGCAATCTGGGTGGCACCAGGGCCGCCGTGTACGGTCGGGTTCGAGCGCGTGTCGCTCTGATCGACAACGGACGAGGAGGTGAGGATGGACAAAGTGATCGTCTCGGTCGCGACGACCGGCAGTTGGACGACACGCGAGCAGACCCCGTACGTCCCGATCACGGAAGAGGAAATCGCTGCCGAAGCGATCCGCTGCTGGCGCGAGGGTGCGGCGATCGTGCACATTCACGTGCGCGACGAGCAGGGACGCGTCACCAGCGATCCTGCCCGGTACGCTCGGGTGCGCGACCTGATCCGTTCCCAGGGATGCGACATCATCCTCAATTTCTCGACCGGTGGAGGAGCCGGGATCGTTCCGGACGAGGAGCGGATCGCTCCGGTTCGCTTGCGACCAGAGATCGCTTCCTTCGATGCTGGCTCGCTCAATTTCGGCGACCGCGTCTTCGTGAATTCACCAGCCTTTCTCGAGGCGCTCGCGCACGAGATGCAGGCTCATGGCGTCAATCCGGAGATCGAGTGTTTCGAGAGCGGTTTCATCGAGACAGCCAAGCGTTTCATCGAGCGCGGCCTGATCCAGCCACCGTATTGGTTCCAGATGGTGCTCGGAGTACGCGGTGGAGCGCCTGCGACCGTCGACCAACTCGTGCACATGGTGCGCCAGCTCCCAGCCGGCTCGCTGTGGTCGGTCTGCGCCATCGGCCGATACCAGCTCCCGATGAATGTCGCGGCGCTCGTGATGGGTGGGCATGTCCGCACGGGATTAGAAGACAACATTTACTACTCCTACCGCGTCCTCGCCGAAGGAAACGCGCCGCTGGTCGCGCGGATCGTCCGCATCGCGCGCGAACTCGACCGCGAGCCGGCTTCGCCGAGTGAAGCACGCACACTGCTCGGGCTCCCGCCGTTCCAGAGCTGAGGGACCATGCGACGCCCACGCATCGCGATAGCCGAACTTTCTCGCGAGACGAACGCGTTCGCACGCACCCGTGTCGATCTCGCATTCGTCGAGCGGTGCGGGATCGCCCGTGGCGCGACGGTCGTGACTCGTGCGCAGGACACTGCGACCGTTCTGGCTGGGTTCATCGATATCGCCAACGAACTGGCGTCCACGCTGGTCCCGCTGCTCGCGGTATGGATCACGCCAGCTGGTCTGGTCACGCGCGACGCCTACGAGACGCTCCTCGGCGAACTCATCGATCGCCTGGAGACAGCAGCCCCGGTCGATGGCGTGCTGCTTTCGCTCCACGGTGCGATGGTGACCGAGCACATCCAGGACGCTGATGGCGAACTCCTCCGCCGCATTCGTGCGACGGTCGGACAGTCCGTCCCGGTCGTCGCGGTTCTCGACCTCCATGCCAACATCAGCCCACTCATGGTGGAACAGGCCGACTTGCTCATCGGCTACCACACCTATCCGCACGTCGATCAGCGGGCGCGCGGTCGGCAGGCTGGCCTGGCACTCGCCCGCTTGTTGGACCGTACGATCCACCCGACGCCAGTACTGGTCAAACCGCCGATGCTGCCGACGTCCCAGCGTATGACGACCGATCGCCCACCGATGCGGACACTCATGCAGCATGCTGAGGAATGCGAGCGCCATCCCCGCGTTCTCGACGTGACGATCGCTGGCGGATTCCCGCCAGCCGACGTTCCAGAAGCCGGGTTGAGCGTGCTGGTGACGACCGACGACGACCCCGCGCTGGCTGCGAAGGTGGCCGAAGAACTGGCTGCCCTCGCCTGGGACCTGCGCCACGGCTTTCTCGGCGGTGTCGCGACCTGGGAAGGGGCAGCCGAGGCCATCCGGCACACCGAGCGCGGCCCCCTCGTCCTCGTCGACATCGCCGACAACCCCTGGACAGGCGGCCCAGGTGACAGCGTCGAACTTCTCCGCTTCCTGTTGAAGGAGCAGGTACGGCCGGCCGCACTCGCGCTGGTGCGCGATCCGGAAGTGGTGGACGAGTGCTTCCGAGCAGGAATCGGTGCCACCGTCGAGGTCGAACTCGGCGGCAAGACAGACGATCTCCATGGGCCTCCGCTCCCCGTGCGCGGGACGATCCGGCTGCTCTCCGACGGCCGGTACGTCAACGCCGGGCCGATGCACGCGGGCGTGACGGTCGACCTCGGTCGGACCGTCGTACTCCGCGTCGAGGGGATCGATGTGCTGGTGACGGAACGCGCCGAGTCACCGATCGATCTGAACGTCTTCCGCTCGCACGGAATCGAGCCGACCGAGCAACGCGTCATCGGGCTCAAAGGGAAGGGACATTTCCGCGCGGCCTTCGAGCCGATCGCCGAACGAGTCGTCCTCGTCGAAGGACCAGGCATCACGGGGAGCGATCTGCGTCGGCTACCGTTCCGCTTCATACGCCGGCCGATCTGGCCGCTCGACATGGCGTGAGCGATCACCCGCATGCATAGTCGGCGAGTCGGAGCGACACGACGCGCGAGACACCGTCCTCTCCCATCGTGACACCGTAGAGCGTGCCAGCAGCCTCGATCGTCACCCGGTTGTGCGTGATGACGAGAAACTGGGTGCGTTCCGCCAGCCGTTCCAGCACTCCCCGGAAACGAGCGACGTTCGCCTCATCGAGCGCGGCATCGACTTCGTCCAGAACACAGAACGGCAGCGGGTCGAGCTCGAGGAGCGCGAAACGGAGCGCGATCGCCGTCAGCGCCCGCTCGCCACTGCTCAGCTGCTGTACCGAGCGGACACGCTTGCCAGCTGGTTGGACGACCAGGTCGACCCCCTCGATGGAGCCGGCACCGTTGCGGGCGACGAGACGTGCTCGCCCACCACCGAACAGTTCCGCGAAGGTATCCGCGAAAGCACGATCGAGCGCACGCAACGAACGCACCAGACCCCGCTCGACCTCTCTGTCCAGATCGGCGAGGAGCTTGCGCAACGCTTGGGTCGTGCCCCGCACGTCCTCGAGTTGCGCGCGGAGCGATTCGTAGCGTTCCCGTTCCGACTCGTATTGGGCGATCGCGGCCTCTCCGAACCGGCTCAACTCCTGCCAGCGCCGCCGGAGTTCGGCGACGCGTCGCTCCCAACGCTCTGGGGGATCCTGCTGAGCGCGACTGGCCTGCTCCAGTCGTTCGACGAGTCCTGCATCGAGCGATCCTTCGGCGAGTTCCCAGGCTGCTTGTTCGAGAAGCGAGTGGAGTGCGCGCTCGGCACGCTCCAACGCGGCACGTGCTGCTGCGCTCTCCTGCGCGAGCTGACGTAGACGCTGTTCGGCACGAGCCGATTCGGTCCGCAACGCTTTCGCCTGCTCGGCGAGCCGTTCGATCTCGACCGTGCGTGCTCGCTCCTCGGTTTCGAGTTCGGCCGCCTCGAGTGCCAGCCGCTTCGCTTCCGCGTCCGAGCGCTCTGCTTCGGCCAGGAACTGGGTGTGTTCTGCCCGGAGCTCATCCCATCGGGCATGCAGCGCAGCCAACCGCCGTCGAAGTTCTCCGAGGCGCTGGGCGAGCTGGCTGCGCTCCCGCGCTCCCGCACGCTCACGCTCCCGCAAGGTCGCGATCTGCTCCAAGAGCTGCTCGCGTTCCGGATCGGGCGTGTCCAGGCGAGCGATCGCATCGGCAACCTGAGCACGCTGGTGCTCGAGGTCGTCCAGAGCGGCATGGAGCGCGTCCTCCTGCTCGTGGAGTGCCCGAGCCTGCTCGTCGTCCCGAGCGAGAGCAGCTCGCACGGCAGCGATCGACTCCGCTTCCCGGGCGAGTGCGTCGTCCAGCCTTTGGATGCTGCGCACCAGCTGCACCCACTCGTGATCGAGCTGCACCAGCTTCGTCTCCTGGGTCCGCAGCTGGTCGCGGACCGACTCCAGCGAACGACGCGCTCGCTCGACCGCATCTCGTGCGGCGAGGAACTGCCGCCGGGCTTCCTCGAGCGACGCAGCGAGTCGTTCCTGCCGGGCAGCGAACGCGCGTCGCTGGCGAACCAGCGACAAGAACCCACGCTCGCGACCACGCGTAGCCCCACCAGTGACCGAGCCGGTCGGACGAGCCAGCTCCCCCTCGCGGGTCACGATGACCCAGCCGGGAGGAAGCTGGGGTAGCAAGCGCCGGACGGTCGCCAGATCGTCGGCGACGAGTACCCGTCCCAGAAGCGACTCCACGATCGGTACCAGTGCTGGTGGCGCCTCGACCAGGTCAGCTGCGACCCCGATGACACCCGGTTCACGAGCGACGAGTGGGCGACGCCCAGCTGGCAGCGAGCGGATCGTATCCAACGGATGGAACGTCGCTCGTCCAGCCTTGGTCGCTTTGAGAAAGGCGATCGCTGCCTCGGCATCGGACCACTGCTCGACGACGATGTCGGAAAGGTGCCCGCCGAGCGCTGCTTCGATCGCTGTTTCCAGTTCTGCCGGAACGTGGAGCAACGTTCCGAGCGTTCCGACGATCCCGGAGAGTTTTCCCTCGCGTGCCGCTGCCAGCACTGCCCTCGCTGCGCTCGCCACCAGATCGCCCGTCAGGGCATTGGTGAGCGTTTCCAGACGGCCCCGGACGAGAGCGTCCTCGCGCTCCAATTCGCGCACCACCTCGACACAACGCTCGAGTTCCTGTTGGGCACGCTCGGTCTGAGCCGCTTGCCGTTCCACCTCTACCCGCAAGGTTTGGACGTCCGCAGCGACGGCAGCGCGCTGCTCATCGAGGCGAACGCGTTCCTGGTCGAGTCGCTGGCGCTCCTGCAGACGTGCCGCGTACGCGGCTTCAGCCCGCTGGAGTTCAGCTCGACACGCTTCTTGGGTTGCCAGCAGGGCTGCTCGCGTGCGCGCGAGCCGCTCACGTTCCGTGACTCGCTCCGCGAGTTCGTGCTCGATGCGGTGCAGCTGCTCGCGCAGTGCCGAGAGTTCGCGAGTGCGCTGCACTGCGGCAGCTTCTCGTTCCCGGAGCGCAGCCTCGGTCGCTCGCAATGCGTGCACGGTCTCCTGCCAACTCGTGTCGGCATGCTCCAGCTCCTGCTCGGTCTCCCGCATCTCCCGCTCGAGCTGCTCGACATCGTGAGCGAGCGCGTCCAACTGTCTTCCGAGGGCAGCGATCCGCTCCCGAGCCAGCTGCGTGCGGTGCTGGGCAGTCGCCGCTTGGGCTGCCCGTTCGGTACGGAGCTCCCGGAGCTGGTCGCGCTGGGCCAGCACGGTCGCCTGCTGCTGCTCGACCCGCTCCAGCTCAGCCGCGAGTGCAGCACGATCGGCTTCTGCCGCACGCAAGGCCGACTGGAGTCGACCGAGTTCGCGGCGGGCCTTTGCCTCCTCCTCACGGGCGCGTCGCCAGCGAGCTGCGGAGAGCTGGAGCAGAGCCTCGCGCAGGCTCGCGCGAACAGCCAGTGCTTCTCGTGCGCGCTGAGCAGCTTCGCCGAGTGCATGGACATGCGGCTCCAACTCGCGCAACAGGTCGTCCAGTCGCTGCGCATGCTGCTCGGCTTCAGCCAGTTGCTGGCGAGCCTCCGCCTGTCGCAGGCGGAGCGCGGACAGGCCCGCCGCATGCTCCAGGTAGTGCCGGCGCTCAGCCGGACGTTGGTCGAGCACGTCATCGACCGACCCTTGCCGAGTGATGATCCAATCAGCTCGCAGGATCGCGGCGATGCGCAGGACGTCGCGCAGACGCGCCCGCGAGCCGTTGATGAGGTATTGGGTCTCGCCGTCACGAAAGACGCGCCGGGTCACGCTCACCTCGCGGAACGGCACCCCGAGTTCGTCTCCGTCCTGCTCCAACGTCAGCGTGACCTCGGCCATGCCGAGCGAGGGGCGATCGGGTCCACCAGCGAAGATCACATCGTCTGCTCGGCGGCTGCGAACAGCTGAGCCCGCCTGTTCGCCGAGCACCCAGGCGATGGCCTCAGCGAGGTTCGACTTGCCGGAGCCGTTGGGGCCGACGATGGCGGTGATGCCACGGTCGAAGACGAGTTCGACAGGATCGGCAAAGCTCTTGAAGCCGAGCAGCGCCAGGCGGAGGAGCCGGACACCCATGGCCTGCGACCTCGTCAGTCCGGATAGCCATGCGGAAAGCGCGTGTGCCAACGCACCGCCGAAGCGATGATTTCCTCGATTCCGTAACGTGGTCGCCAGCCGAGGACGCGTTCGGCCTTGGCGTAGCTGGCGTACTTGATCGGCGGCTCGCCCGGACGCGCCTCGCCGCGCTCGATCGGGAAACGCACACCGGTCAGCTCCTGGACGAGTTCAATGATCTGCCGCGTGGAATAGCCGACACCGCTCCCAAGATTGATCACGTCAGTCGGGTGCCCCTGCCGGAGTGCCTCGAGCGCCAGCACATGGGCCTCCGCGAGATCGAGCACGTGCACGTAATCCCGGATCGTCGTCCCGTCCGGTGTCGCGACGACCGGGGAGGTGAGGCGAAACGCCTGCAGGCCGAGCGCTCCCCGGATGGCATTCGGAATCAAGTGCTCTTCGGGTCGATGATCTTCACCCATCGAACCGTCGAGCGCGGCACCCGCTGCGTTGAAGTAGCGGAGGCTGATGGAGCGCAAGCCGTAGGCTGCGTCGTACCAGCGCAGATAGTGCTCGACCTGGAGCTTGGTCGCTCCATACGGATTGGTCGGCTCCGTCGGATGCGCTTCGTCGAGCGGGAGATACCGTGCTTCGCCGTACACTTCCGAGGAAGAGGAAAAGACCAGATAGGGAACATCGTGACGCAAACAGGCCTCGAGGAGCACGATCGTTCCGCCCACATTGTGCACCACGTACTTGTTCGGGTCGGTGACCGACTCGCGCACGGAGGTGTACGCCGCGAGATGGATGACCGCGTCGAAACGCCAGCGACGGAAGCAAGTTGCGACAGCCTCGCGATCGATCAACTCACCGACAACCAGGGGAACGCAGACGGCTGAGCGATGCCCTTGCCGCAGGTTGTCGAAGACGACCACCTCATGACCAGCTTGTTGGAGCGCGCGCACCGTAAAAGAACCGACGTACCCAGCTCCTCCGGTAACCAGCACGGTGAGCGCTGCAGCCATGGACAATCTCCTCCTCAGGAACGACGTGCGGCGTGGATCGCGGCCCACGCTGCTTCCTCGTCAGCGATTTCCGGTGCGGTCTCCCATTCGGTGAACCACCTCAGAATCCGTTCGATCGCATCGACCGGTACCT
>Ga0308389_1000192_pt1 | contig 47463 bp, 33 predicted proteins | sample Hotspr2Sample148_FD_202362 | JGI IMG/M metagenome (GOLD analysis project Ga0308389, IMG submission 202362) | Hot spring phototrophic mat microbial communities from Mushroom Spring, Yellowstone National Park, Wyoming, United States - 20040719_148 ... | reverse complement strand
GGGAACCGGCTGACATCTCGAAACCTCCCCCCTAGGAACATCATTTGGAGCAACTACCCTGCTCCCGGCAGGATGAGCCCTTTTCCGGGGGGCTCGGATCCCTAAAAAGGCTCAAAAACACCCCCAAAAGGGTTGCTGTCCACCCTCCATATGGGAGACCATGCTCCACTCCGAACAAGTATGTACCTAAAACTTCCAAGATTTCCAAGTCCGGATTTTGGAATTTTCGGTTTCTGCACGATTCCGAAGAAAACGGCTGTATATCCATGCGGATTTTGACGATTATCGGATAGCGTTTTTTATCTGGTTTTGGCAATGGTTTTGGGAACCCTTTTCGGGGAGCGTGTATCGAATTTACAAGTGTCCCCAAAGTGCTCGTATGTCTCCACAAAAAGTCCCCGAGAAATCCTGCTAACCGAAAATACCATAACTCTTTTACTTACATAGGGTTATGACAATCGAAAACGAAGGATTACCCGGAAAGGGCATTTTTTTCCGGTTATGGGTGTCTAATATGACTCTGGCACTAATATAGTTATAAGTCTTTGGGCGGGCGAATAAGGCTTGGTGGGATCAACGTAAACAGTCCGGGTAGCTCTCTGAAGGATCATCCGGGGGGTTGCGTGCCACCTGAAAGGAGGAAATAGTTCGGGGAAAACCCGGAGAGCGGAAAAACCCGGAGAGATTGGGGGGAGAGGGAAACCAGGTTTTCGGCAAAATGCTAGGGAAACACACCGGTCTGAGTATTTTTTTCCTGGAAGGTGCAAGCGGCGGCTTTCCCTAAGTTGACTGTATCCATCCGAAGTCATTACCACAATCTGTGGGGTTCGGGCCAATTTTACCCCCTACAAATTGGGGGCCTGGCCGGGCGGATACGGTCAAACTCACGGAAGCCCCGGCATATTTCAGTTTTCAGTGGAGGAGGTTGACGGGGATCAGGTGGGAACCACAACTGTTCTTGAATATTTTGCCTAGATAAGCTATTTTTTCTAGATTTCCCCATTTGTACCTTTGAAAATCGTAAAATTGAAAAAACAGAGAATTCGGTAACTTTTGTCAAAGAGGATTCGTAAAGAATTAGGACGAACAGAGAGAGGCTTTCGAGACTTCTGAGGTTGTCTTGGGGGTCTCGACCAGGAGGTTGGAACGGATGACCCGAAAAGAAGCATTGATGAATCTCCGGCAGATCTTGCTGAAACGGCGAGATGCTCTGCGGAAAGTGTTGGCTGGCGATTTGAGCCAGTTGAATTCGGTCCGGCCGAATATGACCGGCGATATGGTCGATGCGGCCTTGGATGCGGTGCATGATGAAATTCTTTCTCAACTGGCCGAGGTCGAAAGCCGGGAATTAGCCCAGATCGAGAACGCCTTGGAACGGATGCGTACCGGCCAGTATGGGATATGCGAATCCTGTGGGCATAACATTTCCCTGGCCCGTTTGCAGGCTTTGCCCTATGCCACCTTGTGCATTAAATGCCAAAGGGAACTGGAACAGGAGATGGCCTCCAGTGGTTCGGAGGTGGATTGGAGCCGACTGACCGAATTACCCTCCGATGCCGACACGGATGTCTCCATCAACGATATCGAGCTGGACGTCTCTTAACCCCGATTCTTTGGCCTTGTCGGCAAAAAGGAACTCCTTCTGACCGAGCGGAGCTGTTCTGGCGGGTCAGAAGGAGTTTTTCTTTTCCCTCGTGGAAATGGCTAGACAGGGCAAGCTGGTTTCGCTCTTTCGGGCTGGGTGAGAAAGGAGGGGGTGCATTTCCCCGGCAACTCTTGACAAAAGCTTTCCGCAATCCGAGAATCAAAACCGTCTGAGGCCCTGGAGTGGGGGTGCTTTGGTGGGCGTAGATCCTGTTCATCTTCGTAACATCTAGCAACACCCCAATGACGGATAACCAGAGAGTTTCGTCTTTCTCCAATTTCCGAACATCAACAAAAAGTCCGGTGGACAAAGAAGTGGACAAAGAATGGGAGGCTGGACAGGTGGCTGGGCCGCAAAAAAAGTCGCTATCGTCGGACGCCTCGCTGAAAAGCCGGGCGAATCGAATCGTTCGGCTTTTGGCTGAGTCGTATCCCGATGCCAAATGCGCCCTTCTGTTTACCAACCCGCTGGAACTTCTCGTAGCGACGATTCTTTCTGCCCAATGTACTGATGAGCGGGTCAATCAGGTAACCCGTAGCTTGTTTACCAAATATCGTTCGGCAGCCGATTATGTAAAGGTCCCTTTAGCTGAACTGGAGCAGGATATTCGGCCCACCGGGTTTTACCGGAATAAAGCCCGGACGTTGCAAGCCTGCTGTCAGCAGTTGGTCCAGCAGCACGGCGGCCAGGTGCCGCGAGATATGGAGGCCCTGGTGCAGTTGCCCGGTGTGGGGCGAAAGACGGCCAACGTGGTCCTGGGCACCGCCTATGGCATTCCCAGCGGAATTGTCGTGGATACCCATGTGAGCCGGATTGCCCGTCGGCTGGGCCTGACCCAAAACACCCAAGCAGAAAAAATCGAACAGGATTTGATGGCCTTAGTGCCGATGGAAGAGTGGATCAATTTCGGACATCGCCTGATCCACCATGGCCGACGGATTTGCACGGCCAGAAAACCGAAATGCCCGGATTGTCCCTTGGCTCATGTGTGTCCCCGGATCGGTGTTGGCTAGTCCGAAAGGTTCCGACCGGTTTGTGCCAGTAACAAGGCAGCCCCTTTTATTGAGCTTCGCAAATCGTAGAGGCGCGGAATTCACTGGTTTGGCCCCGTGGTGTCCCTTGGTTTTGCAAAGAGGAATAGTCGTTTTCGCGCCGATGGCATCTGGAGGTCCGGGGGAGAGGCGAGTGGGTTCCTTCGGCTAAAGTGTTACCTCGGCAGGAACGGCTCCGCTCGGCGGAACCGTTCCAAAGGTAACCGATCCAAAAGTTTCTCAACCATCCTACTGATTTTCCTGACGGAGTGAGGTGGTGATATGATTTTGTCGGGTCCGGAGATTAAGGCGCAACTTGGGAAAAACATTATCATTGAGCCATTCGACGAGTCCCGGCTCAATCCCAACAGTTACAATCTGACGCTCCATGATGAGTTATTGGTGTATGAGGAGGTGGTGTTGGACATGCGTCGGCCGAACCGCACTCGGCGGATCAAAATCCCGCCGGAAGGCTTGGTCCTGACGCCCAACCAACTCTATCTGGGCCGAACCGTCGAACGTACCGAGACCTACAATCTGGTCCCCATGATCGAAGGCCGTTCGTCCGTGGGCCGATTGGGCCTTTTTGTTCATGTAACCGCCGGGTTTGGCGACGTGGGCTTTCGAGGCTATTGGACGTTGGAAATGTTCGCCATCCAGCCGGTACGGATTTATCCCGGTGTGGCGATCTGCCAGATCTTTTACCACGATATTCGCGGCCCTATCGTGGAATATTCCAGCGACAAATACCAAAACAATACCGATATCCAACCCAGTATGTTGTTCAAAGAGCTCAGTCCGCGTTCTGCTTGGGAGATTCCGCAACCGCTTCTTTTTAACGGCCAGGAAAATCCCCCCGGGCCATCCTAAAAGGCTGTTCCGTAATTGCCCAATCTGGGTGTTGGCAACCAAGGCTGCCCATTCAGTTGCTAAAACCCTAGAAAAGTAGGGGTTTTCCGATAACCTCTCGCTCCGGGCTGTAACCGCTTGGATAAGGCAAAACGGATTTTCGGGCCAGCCTCTAAGAGACTGCCCGGGAATTCCGTGTTCATGGGATTTCCCCCCAACCGGCGGCCTCAGCCTGCCGTAAACTCCCAAAAACGGGTATTTTGGCAAACCTGAAGGGTTGGGCAACGGTTCGGGCCACCGTCCGACTACCATTTTTGGGACAGCCTCGAAAGCCGATTTTCCCACCGCTGAAAGCTGATTTTCCCACCACGGGAAGATGCAGGAGAAGTAATCGGAGGGCTGTTTTACTCTGGGCCGGCGCGCAGATAATCCAGAGCGAATTGGCCGGGCTGATCGGACGGGTCGAGCCGAAGTCCCGTGATCACTTCTCCGGCCCAGGCAGGGTGATGGCCCACTGGGAGGCGATATTCGTGGAACTGGCCGTCGGCTTCGATGGGAAAATGAATCGACTTTTGTTCATCGAATTGAGGACTGGTTTCGGTCGCCCAGAAAAGCTGGCCGGTTCGACCGGCGGTGGTCCGAAGTCGAAGGCGGAGCACCGGTGCCTGCCGACCCGCCACCCGCAGCAAATACCGGCCGATATACGGGTCTGGCCCAGTCATTTCCGCTTGCAGCAGGCCGCCCTCCGCCCGAAGATTTTCCACCTGGTGAAGTCCAAGCCAACCTTCGGTCGAATCGGCAAAGTCAAAGTCGATCTTCTCCACCAAGTGGGGCACCCGGCTTACCTGCCGATATGCCGCTGGCCGGACAACCACCTTCACCGGCCCAGACCGTGGAATCCGAATGCATAGATAGGCATATCCGGGGTCGTATCGCCAGCCCGGTTCCTCGGACTGCTCCAACTGGGGGCGTTCCGGCGCCGGTTGGCCGTCCAGTCGGACTTCTTCCGGTCGGCTCACCGGCGAGACCAGCACCACGCCCTGCTCCCCGTCCGGATAGGTGATCGTAAACTGAAGGCCATTTTGATCCCAGACCGGTTGGTCGATTCGGGCTGTGGCCGTCAGATGCAGCCGACGATCCCCCTGGCCCACAATCACGGTGCGGGGTTCTTCCGGGCGATCCAAAAGTTCACATATACACTGGATGATCTGCCGGGGGGCAAAGACCCAGGCACACCGTTGGGCGTCGATGGCACTGATATTGTCCGGCCAAAGGGCCACATCCGGACCGTCCGGTGCCTGTTGATGGATCGCACTATGGACGATCAAGGTAGCCAGTTTCCGCCAGGGGAGACGCTGATCATACGGAGCCAACTTCAAAAGGGCGGCGGCATACCGCAGGCCGTTCCACTGGACGGGTCGGCCAAACCAGGAACCCCTATGCCAGGTAGCCCCAAAGACGGGAATGCTAGCGCCTAGCAGGAAGGGCTTTTCCGGGTCCTGCCAGAGATAGATAAACGGCACCCCTCGCCTGGCCCAGCGCACCGCCGCATCCAGCCATCGCTGCTCTCCACTTAGCCAATAGGCCTCCAGGAAGGCATCCACCGCATCGGCGGCAGCCAACACGTCGGGGGTATGGACCGGCACCTCCCAGACTTGTGCGGCTCTGGGAACCCGGAATCGTTCCATGACCTCCAGCGTGGGCACCATCTGGCGATACACTTCGCCATCCCCGGCAATCCGGGCGTATCGAAGCACCTCATAGGCTTTCCGAGCGCAGGTGCCTACTTCCAACGCCTCATCCGGACCAAGCTGATGGTAATCCATGCCGACAAACGGCCCTTGTTTTGGCTCATGATCGGCGTCGAAACGCCAGGTGGCGTCCTCCGGATGCCGGGTAGCTAGCAGATGGCCGGCATGATTGGGATTGGCCACGGCCAGGTCGAACCGGCCGGGAAACCGCTGGGCGTCCAGGCGGAGTGGACCGCCGATAAACGGGACCACTTCTTCAGCCCGTTTCCGACACTGGGCTGCCAACGCCCGATCCGGACTGACGAGTTCGCCCAGGAGCAGATCGGCTACAAAGGCCGAGGGCCTGCCTTGCTGCGACATTTTGCCGCCCCCTTTGGTCGTCCACCACGTTTTGCTTTCCGGGTCCCAAAGGGAATGCAAATACGCCTGCATGGAGAAGGCGATTTCCTCCCGGTAGCCGCCGTGCGGAAGCGGGGTCGGTTCCGGCAGGCCATACTGCCGGATCCATTCTTCTATCGGCGTGAGCACATCGATAGAGGGGATCGCATTCTGGGCCGCCCCGTCCGCATACAGTTGGCAGCGGATTTCCAGCGGAGTGGCTGGGGCCAAAGGATAGGGCCGACGGGCTACCATCTGGTTGACCGGCACATAGTCCGGGACCGGGGGCAAAAATAGCCCTACCAAATGACTTCGCCGAGCACAGAGTCGATCCGGCGAATCGAACACCACAGCGGGCCGATCCGGCCTGGGCCGATTGTCCCACAAAAGCCCCACCACAGCCTGGCCGGTGTCCAAACCGATAGCCGGGATGGTGATCATCTGCGGATGGACTACCCGCCGGACCCGATCGGGATGGTCTTTGGCAATATCGAGACTACTGGAGGAGACCTCCTCGTCTACTAACCATTCCAGGCCTGGAAACACGGCCTCCCGGCGCTGAAGCACCGAAAGCATCGGCCCTTGAAAATGAAGCAGTTTCCGAGGCTGATCACACTGAAGACGGTACTGAATCTGGACAAGGCGATCATCGGGGCCGACCGAAAAGCAGGCTTCTAGACGCCACCGGCCCCCGTGGGCGTCCGTCTTGGCCCAGGCAAAGAGTAGTCGGGCGGTTTGGGCCGATTCGGGTCTACTTGGGCCGGTTTCCGGTTGGTGAGGGGGGGGAGAAGAACTCGAAGGAGACGAGGGGAGCATTTCAGCCACCGGCGGTTGGTCGGTGAAGATGGTCTCCGATTGCTGCTGGCCGTCGTCCGTCTGCCAGACGATCCGACTCAGAGGGGTAAGCCAGCCGACCGTTTGAAACCGGCCGGTCGGTGCATCGGCCTCGGGCGTCGAAGGAGGTTTTCGGACCTGGAGCAGGGCGGGTCCGAAACCGCCTGCCGCCCTCGGAAAAACCAACCGAAGATGGGGGTTTTCCAAAACAGCCCAGCGATCGGCAGCCGATGCATGAACTCGGCCTGTCGGCGCTGGCAACGGAGGATCGGGCAAAACCAGGAGGGTACCGGCCGCTTCGATCGGCTCCTGCCCGCTAGCCCCCAGCCGGAGCTTCCACTCTGCGGAATCGGTCGGCTCCGCAGGAGTAAACTCCACTGCCTGAGTTTCCCATCGGCCGGGTCGAACCGGCGGCAAGGTGATTTTCCGACGTTCAGTCTTCCCATGGATAGAAAGGTGCACCTCCGCTTCCACCCCGACCAGCATGGCCCGACCGGGATTTTCCACCACACACTCCAGCCGAATCGGACGACCTGCTACTGCCACCGGACTGCTCGGCCCAACACTGCGAAGCACCATCCGGGGAGCCACTTCTATCCGGTCGGACGATTCCAACTGGCCGGCCATGGCCTGGATCGTAAAAGGAGCTGGTTTGGTACGAGCACCTTCGATTGTCCACCGGATCCGGATGCTTTCGCCCGGGGCCAAGCCCGGCACCAGGAGCATCCTCTGTCGCTCGGCGGCAGGGAGTTCGGATTGCTTCTGGCTGGTTTCTGCCCCCGCCGGCTTCTTGGAGGCATTGTCGGCCAAAGGCGATGGGGCTGGAATTTTGGTGGGTTGGGCTTTTTCGGCGGCGGTGGGATCCCGCTCTCCGGAAACCTTCAGACCGTCCGGGACCTGAAGGGTTACCAGGACCGTCTCGCCAGGGGCGTCGCCGGTGTTTTCCAATTGGGCCGAAAGGACGGCCTTCTCACCCGGTTGCACCGGATCCTCTTGCCATCGGAGACGCCGGATTTGCACAATCGGACCGGTCTGCTCCAGGTACCGGAAATCGTCCAGGAGGAGATGGCCTTCGTTTCCGGTAATGCGGACGGCAAAATGCACCTGTTTTACCTGGGGGTTATCGCGGTAGTCATACCGGAGACGGGCTTTGTGCCACCGGCCGTCGCCCACATGATGGGGAGGTACCAGGTATTCCGTTCTGGCCGACCCGGTTCGTTCCAGGCCATCCTGCCCGACGGGAATGACCATGATCCGAAGTTGTGCTCCGTCGGCCGAGAGTGCCTGGTACCAAAACTCCATGCCGCCCTGGACTCGGTCGATCAGCTTGGAGCGGTTCAGGCCGGTCTCCACCTGCCGGGGAGTCTGGGCCGTGCGGATAAGCTCCACTGCCCACTGGCCGGTGTGGGCCTGGTGGGTCATCCGGACCGAGCGTCCGACCGGCCCCCCAATCGGCGGCAAACCCGCCCGGTCCCACCTGCTCAAAAGAACCATTCGTACAAGGATTTTCCGAGTGCTCAGGGACCATCTCCAAAGTCCCCTCTTGGGGCATGGGTGCGCCCAGTGTAGGAACAAATGTAGCCCATAAAATGACCCACCATAACATCGAAATGCTCCTTCAGAGAATATGCGAAGCTCTCAGCTCGACTTTTGCCATTTTCCGGTAGCACTTGAGCTGCGCGGAAGGGACTGCCGTCTGCCTGCTGCGGAAGCAAGAATCCAGCCGCCGAATGCCACCGAAGTTCCCCTTGGATGTCACTGCCGCGAAAGCGGCAGTCCATGCCCTCTGGCCCGGCAGTGCCTTGGGCACCGCCGGCTTCTCCACAGCGGGGGAGAGGCCGGGTTGCTTCCTTCGGCTAAATTGTTGGCGTAACTTTTTGGATTATCCAAAGTACCTCCCTTTGGGCGAGGCAGTTTCCTAACTCCAAAATTTCCAAAGAGTTAGGTCATTCCCCCATTGGCGGACACCGCAAAACGGCAAAAGTCGATCTCAGGCCGGGAAGCAGTATCTTGCGGTGCGCTTATGGGGTTTTGACGATCTCGGCGCCGAGGAGGAGGGCGGGTTCTTTTCCGGGGTAACCGGGCAGATTCTGGGCCGGGTCTTCGACAATGGCGCCTAGGACCAGCACTTGATCTCCCGGTTGGGCGGGTGGGGTGGTGGGAAGGAGCAGAGGAAGTTTGCGGTCTGCCCCGGCAAGGTGCAGTTCGTAAAGTTGCCAGGGGCCTTGTTGTTTTGGCCGACCCAATTTCCCTGCTGCCAGCAGGCCCATGGAAAGCCGACCAGCATCCTGCCACCGGGCTGCTGCCCATGGACCGATCTTTTCCGCATTGCCAGGTTCTTCCGCGGCGTGCTGGAGAAGACTGTGGACGGCCGATCGACGCTCCGCGATTTTATCTTCCGGCCCCCTGAGGAAACAGAGGACCTCGGCCAGGCGGCAAAACCGCTCGAAAGATTCTTCCGTAACCGCCTTGGGCGGTTTGCCTTGGCAGGCCTCACATGGGCTGCTGATCTGACGGGAAACCTCTTTGGGTTGTCCATTGACCTGTTGCACCTCAGTAACCGTTTTGGTCTGCTGGCCGGTGGAGTGGCACCGCTTACAGCCGAAGACCTCCTCCACCGCCTGGACAGCCTGGGCAAGATCATCAGCCGTGTAGGAAGGGGCACCGAGGACCTGGAGTTTGGCCGGTTTGCTGGTGGCAGCCGACTTGCCGGAAGGTTTTCCCTTCGGTTTGCTTGCCGCCGGTTTTTCACTAGCCCCAGACGACGGAGGCCCGGGTTGGTGCACCGGCTCTTTTGAGGGCTGGGGTTTTTCGCCGGCACCAGAGGGATTGGCAGCAGCACTCCCTTCGGGCGAGGAAGGTTTGGATTTGGGCCCGGTTTGCACCTTGTTGTTCTTTTGGCTATTGGGGGAGGGTTCGGAAGGCCCGATTTCCTCTTGCCGTTCTGGGGATTCTCTCCCCCCCTTGGCCCAATCCGGCACCCAGGCCGGGGCGTATTTATAGGTGTGGCGAACTCCGGGCAGATAGATTTTCAAAAAGTTATACCGGGGACCCCAAAAAATGTTGAGAATATAGTAGCCGATCAATAGCCCCACAACCCCTCCCAACACGATGCCGACCAACTCTTTGACCGGGCTGATCTCGGCGCGTTTGCGGGGCCGGGCAGAAATCGGCACCCCCGGCGCCCCTTCCGAACCAGCCGCCGCCAACCGGCTGAAATCAAAGATTTCGGCGGCTGCTTCGGCTTCAGCCACTGGGGCCGGGGCCATGGCCGCCGCTTCCTCCTCGCTCAACGGCCGTAACAGCCCAAGCCGAACAATCATCGCCGCGGCCACCGGCCCGATCGGCTCCCCGGTCGCCTGAACAAGGAGTTGGCTCAAAGGAAAAGCCTCCTGGCTCAACGGACTTCGGACCAGGGGATCCAAATCCACCGGGGGGACTTCCTCCCGGGGAGCTTCTTCCAGGGCCGTGTCTGGGGGGGCCTGTTCGGCCTGGCCGGGTTCTGGACCGCCTTCAGCGGAGGGGAGTTCGCCAGGAGGGGCTTCGCCCGCAGAAGCCTCCCCTAGAGCCGCTTGACCTCCCGGCGTCTCAGTAGGTCCCGGGGCATAGACCTCCGACGGCTCCTCTTGGCCCGAAATGGAGGAAAGTTCCTCGGCCGTAAGTCCGGGCCTTTCGGCCGACGGTTCGGCTTCCGACCGTTCCAGGACCTCGGATTCCGGTTGCACAGGGGCTTCTGCCTCGGCGCCGCCGGAAGGCGAGAGGAGGTCCTGGAGCGGCTCTTCCTGGAACTCCGGCCCCGCTTCTGCCAATAGGCTCTCCTCTTCTCCAGAACCTCCTTGGAGAGCCTCCGAGAGAGCTTCTTCCGCTTCCAGAGTTTGTTCGGACTCCGGAGGTTGTTGCGCTTCCGAAGGTATTTGGGGGGCTTCGGGTGCTTCTTCGGCAAGCCGGAGGTCTTCGGCCACCAAGGATGCTCCTTCCGCCGCTGGCAGCGTCTGTTCGGCCTCCTCCGAGGGGGCGGCTACGGGGATCAGTTCCGGCGGCGACGGCGTCTTTTGGGGACCATAGGCCTCTTGCTCTAATCGTTTTAAGAATTCCCCGGGGCTAAGGGTTCCGGGCAAATCACTAGGGGTTTCAGGCTCAGCGGTCGGCTCCGCTTCTACAGGAACATCTGCCAAGGGATATTCCGCTTCACAGGTCGGACAGCGTACTCGGCACTCCGCTTCTAGGTCTGTGGGAATGCTGACCGGCTGCATACAAACGGGACATGTGCCAATCCGAACCATACCGACTCCTTTGGGACCGAAAACGCCGCAAATCTATGGGGCTTCGCAAAACCAAGAGACACTCACGTGGCCAAATACCGTGTCTCTACGATTTGCGAAGCTTAAGGATAGTTCCCAGTTACTCCCGGAAGAATACCCCGGATAACATTTCGACTGATGGACTTACCCGGACCGGAAAGGCGGAGGTACCGGGAAGGCGCCAATGTCGTCTGCCGGTTACTCCATGGCCGTGCCGGCTCGTGGTTTTTTGCTTTTGGAACACTTTAGCCGACTGCAGGCACACCCCTGGGTCATTCCTGCGTAAGCAGGAATCCAGAGGGCTTGTGCCGCTGAAATCCCCCTGGTATGTCATTCCCGCGAAAGCGGGAATCCAGTTATTTTTTCTGGATTCCTGCTTGCGCAGGAATGACACGGGGCCCCCTGACTCCTTCGGAGCTTCCCCATGCACAACCCGAAACTCCATTTTCCCTAAAAACCCCCCTTGACTCCCAACACAGTATCTCACTCGGCGGTGCCTTTGGCCCCGGCGGCCTCTCCCACGGCGGGAAGAGGCAATGTCCTCCATTCGGCTAACCTGACTGTATCCACCGGGAAGAACGAACAGAATCTGTGGTGTTCGATCCGATTTTTAGCCCCTCCATCTGGTAGGGAGCCGGGCGGGGAGATACCGTCAAACGAAATGGTTACGCTTTTTGTGTGCTCTGGCTTGGGCCGGGATAGTTCAGGGGGTGAAAGTCCCAGGCCCGGTTCCGTATGGTAAGGGGACAAAAACCTTCCTCCAGTGCTCAGACGCCCGGGTGCCCAGGGGCCCAGTACGCACAGACCCTATATCCCCAGGGCTCAGGCCTCCGTGTGGCCAGGGTACCCAGTAGTACTCAGTGTCCTATATCCTCAGTGCTCAGGCACTCATGGCCGTATTTTCTCAGTGTACCCTTTCCGACGGGGGACTGCTAGAGCCTGGGGGAAAGGGCCTGCCAGAAGATGGAGTTTTTCCGTTTTGATCCCCAACCGGAAGAGATTCTGGGAGCGTCTGGGGGAATGGCAGTGCTTCGATAGATCGGGTTTCCCGTGAAACCGAACGTTTTGTGTGGATTTCGTAGATGCGGCAACCGGCAAAATTCCCAATAACGGAGCGTTTCGTGTAGAAGAACAATCCGGAGAGGGTCTATCCGTTTTTTCCGCTCCGAATGTGCTAGTCGGAGAGGTTTCTCCAGTTCTGTTTCCCGTGAAACTCGGAAAATTCGGCACCACCGGCCTCACCGAACCCGCTCATTCCAGTGGATTGACCACCAAGCCGCTCAAGAGTTTCGGATAGAAGTAGGTGCTTTTGGGAGGCATGCGTTCGCCGCTCATGCTGATAGAGCGGATTTGGGCCAGGCTGGCCGGTTGAACCAGGGCGGCCAACGGGAAATAGCCGGTGGCCAATTCCTGAGCTACCTCCTCGGCCAGGTGCAGATACTTGGTTTGAATCGGTTGACCTACCCCAAGCAGAGGCAAGACAAGTCGGTGCAAGATCGCCACACTCAGCGCCTGCCATTCCGGGCCGTGATCGGGGCAAAGTTCAGCCATTTTTTCTCGGCCCTGTTCGGTCGGCACCAAGAGTGTCCATTGGCTATCCTGCCGGGTGTAGAGGGCCAAGGCTTCCGAGCGAGGCTGGGTGGCCAGGTCCTCCCAGACTTCCAGCGTATCGTCTGGCCCTTTACCCACCGGCTGCAGGGTAAAATATCCGCCCAACCGCTCCTGCAAATCCCGACTCGACAGCTCCGGTCCCTCCGCAAAAAGCCGATGCGTCGGCAACACCACCAGCCCCGGATCCTCCATGGCAATGAAGGTCATCAGCACATAGTTGGCCGGGTGATCCTTGCTCAAAGCCCCGCTATCATACACCTGGTCCCGCCAATCGCAGGCGGTTTCGTAACGGTGATGGCCGTCGGCAATAAACACCGGTTTTGGCCCCATCAGGGCCGACACCCGACTAATCACCTCCACCTTAGTCACCGGCCACATCCGATGCACTACCCCCAAATGATCTACAGCCTCCAGCGGTGGCTGATCGGCAATGGCCTCCTCTAAAACTGCCTGCGCCTCCTGCTGCGGATCCGGATACAGGCCGAATATCTGGCTCAAATTGGCCTTGCACACGGCGGTGAGCATATAGCGATCCCATTTCGGCCCGCTCATCGTCTCCTCATGCGGGAAGACGATTCCCTCGCCAAACCGCGAAAGCCGCATCCGGGCCATAAAGCCCCGCCGCAGGTATCGTTGGCCCGAAAGGGAAAACTCCTGATGATACACATAGATGGCCGGGTCCGCCTCGGTAAAGAGCACGCCCTCGGCCAACCATTGCCGAAAGAGCCGACCCGCCCGTGTATATCGGTTATTCGCCTCGTCGTCTGTCGGATCGATCCGGTTCAGTTCCAGCCGCACAAAATTGTACGGATGCCTCCGATACAGCTCTTCCTGCAACTGGGGGCTAATCACATCATAAGGCGGGCAGACCACGTCGGAAAGCGAGCCGACCCGCCCCAAATCGTACCGAATCCCTCGAAACGCTTGGATTTCCGGCATAAAGTTTTCTCAGGCTACTCTCTCAGATGGAGTTTCTCTAAAACGGTTATGCCTGCCAGAAGCCGGCCAACCTCCAAAAACTCTCCTCAACCAGCACTCTTGGAAAGCCTGAACTTTTGGCAAGCCCTCCTCCGAGCACCTCTGGCACCCCATGCGGTCCCACCTTATCCTAGCGGTCATGGTTCGGCTTGCTATTTTTTCTCCGAGGGGATTCTATTCGAGAAGAGGTAACTGCCAGTCCAACCGATCATGGTCCGGCTTGTCGGGACGGCTTCTCCTGCAGGTTGTTCTCCGGCCGGCAAGTCAACCTCTTATACCGGTACTGTTAACTTGACTGTATCCACCGGGAACTAGGACCACAATCTCCGGGGTTCCATCCGATTTTTAGCTCCTCCATCGGGTAGGGACCCGGAGGGGCAGATACAGTCCAATTAATACCGGTAATGTTCCGGCTTATAGGGGCCGTCGATCGGCACACCCAGATACTCAGCCTGTTCCGGGGTCAGGCGGGTCAGCTTCGCTCCCAGTTTCGGCAGATGGAGCCGGGCCACCTCCTCGTCCAGCTTCTTGGGCAAGGTGTGCACACCGACCGGGAAGCGTTCCGGCTCCGTCCAAAGAGCCATCTGGGCCAACACCTGGTTGGTAAAACTGGAGGACATGACAAACGACGGATGTCCCTCCGCACAACCCAGATTCACCAGTCGACCCTCGGCCAACAGAATAATCGAATGCCCATCCGGGAAGGTAAACCGATCCACCTGGGGTTTAATGGTGGTCCGCCGGATACCCGGATAGTTCATCAGCCAATCCACGTCGATCTCAACGTCGAAATGGCCGATGTTGCACAAGATGGCGTCGTTTTTCATCCGGAGCATGTGCTCGCCCCGAATGACCTTGCAGCAGCCGGTGGCCGTTACAAAAATATCCGCCTCCGAAACCACATCCTCCAAGGTGGTAACCTGGTAACCTTCCATGGCCGCTTGGAGGGCACAGATCGGGTCGATCTCCGTAACCACTACCCGGGCGCCGAAGCCCCGCATGGACTGGGCGCAGCCTTTGCCCACATCCCCGTATCCACACACGACCACCAATTTACCCGCCACCATCACGCCGGTAGCCCGTTTGATCCCGTCGGCCAACGATTCCCGACAACCATACAGATTGTCAAATTTGCTCTTGGTAACCGAATCGTTGACGTTGATGGCCGGCACCAAAAGCTCGCCACGCTCCTGCATCTGATAGAGCCGATGCACCCCGGTGGTGGTCTCCTCCGACAGGCCTCGCCAACCGGCCACAATTTTGTGCCAAAACTGCGGGTCTTCCCGCTGCGTTTGCCGGAGCAGTTCGTTGACGATCCGCAGTTCTTTATTGTCGGTCGGTTCGTCCAAAAGGGAGGGGTCTTCCTCGGCCCGATAGCCCCGATGCACCAGCAACGTGGCGTCGCCGCCGTCATCGACGATCAGGTTCATTCCTTGGCCATCCGGGAAAACCATCGTCTGCTTAATGCACCACCAGTAGTCCTCCAATGTCTCGGCTTTCCAGGCATAGACCGGGATGCCCCGGGCAGCAATGGCAGCGGCCGCATGATCCTGTGTGGAAAAAATATTGCAACTGCTCCATTGCACCTGGGCGCCCAGCTCCACCAACGTCTCGATCAGCACCGCGGTTTCGATGGTCATGTGGAGGCAGCCGGCGATATGGGCCCCGGCCAAGGGCTTTTTCGGCCCATATTTTTCCCGAAGTGCCATCAGACCGGGCATTTCATTTTCGGCCAACTGAATTTCTTTTCGCCCCCACTCGGCCAGGGAGATATCGGCCACCTTGTAGGGGGGCTTTTGCGCAAGAATCTTCCGATCGAAAACTACAGGTTGGGTTGCCAGTTGGACCACGGCTCTCGTCCTCCGGTGGAAAAAAGTTGACTTGTACCACTTCGCCGAATGAAGCACCCCGCCTGGCCGCAGGGGCGGGAAAGGCCGGCCCACCCCCGACCGCAAGGGAACGGCTAGCCGGGTGAACCGAATGAAGCAGCCCGCTTCGCCCCTGGGGGGAAAGGCCGGCCGAGGCGAAGCCAGGCCGGCTGAGAGGGCCTTCCGTATCGCAGACGTCCCGTCTGCTTTTTCGGTCGCTTCCCTTTGCGGGCCGGCCCGACTCCTCGTTTCATTCCTGCGAAGCAGGAATCCAGATGGTCTGCCTCTCCCCTGCTGGGAGAAGCCGGCCAACCGACAGGTTGGCCGGGTGAGGGGGAGCAACCCGCCTCTCCCCTGGCGGGAGAGGCCGGCCAAGGCGAAGCCGAGGCCGGGTGAGGGGGCAAAAGAAACCAACCGCCCCCCTTTCTTACTGTCCTCTCCCCTACCCTGTCCTGCCGGGGAAGAGACCAGGTGCTTCATTCCGCCCTGTTACTAATTGTATTTCATGGGTTCCGGAACGTTTTGGCCGCTGGGGGAAAGGGAAAACTTTTCTCCAAGCGTGCCTTCCACCCCCCTCAAACAGGGGGTTCACCTCCCCCGCTGAACCGATCTTAATTTTCCTTCTATTTTATCCCTCTCCCCGGTCTCTCCTAGGGGGATGAAAGAACAATCCGTTTGCCCACTTCCGCATAGATACCCAGGAAACTCGGAAAAAAAGCCCTGAGGGAATCGCCATAAGATGGGAGTTGACCCACCCATTTTGCCGGGATTACTCGGCCTTTTGCCGGATCTGCCGGAAGGCTTCCCGGGCAGCCCGAATAAATTCTGCCACCAAACTGGGGTCTTTTCGACCGGGAGAAAGCTCTACGCCGCTGGCGGTATCCACGGCCATGGGACGAACGGTCCGGATGGCTTCCCCCACATTGGCCGGAGTCAACCCCCCGGCCAATACCATCGGAGGCATCCCCGCCATGCCCGTATATTGCCGACATACCTCCCAATTGGCCTCCACCCCGGTTCCACCATACTCCCCCGGCCGGTACCCATCCAAAAGAATCCAATCCGGCATTCGCCCCAGATACCGACATCGTTCCAAATAGTCCAACACCGGCCCTAACCCATCCGGACCGAGCCGAAATGCCCGAATTACCGGGCGACCGCCTAACTGCTCCAGCAGCATGGGCGGCTCATCCCCGTGAAGCTGAATCCAGTCCAAACCGAGCTGGTCGAAAAGCTGGCAAATTTCCCCCGGCTCCGCATTCACAAACACGCCTACCTTGACCACTTCCGGGGGCAACAGGCCGATCAACTGCCGGGCATCCTCCGGCCAGATGTAGCGGGGACTTCGGCTGTAGAAGTTCAACCCCACCGCATCCGCCCCGGCACTGGCCGCCCACAACGCATCCTGCGCCCGTGTTATCCCACAGATTTTGATGTGAAATGCCTTCACTGCCCTCATCCATCGTCCTTTCAGCAGAAAGGAAGCTCAATCGGCGGTACCATTGAGCCGAATCGAGGAGCCTGCTAGGCCGCTCCAGAAAAGCGATGATCCAAGGCAGATACCTCCAAGGAATCGCCAACACGGAGGGGCACACACGTCGTGCCCGCCGGACCCCCGAAGCAGGTCCCTCCAGAGGGTTTTTTCAGTGGGCTAAAATGGTACCTTTCAGCTCCATGAGGGTGTCCGGAAATGCCCAGGGGACTCCTTCCCCCATTCCAGGCCATTCCGGCCTAGACCCGACTCCCACCGGTCCCACACCCACTTTAAACATGGGAGTTTGATATATCTATTTGTGCTGCAAAGAGTTAGATAAAACGAATTTCCGGACACCCTCGGCAAAATGGTCCACTTGGGAGAAATCTTCCCGAAGACCCTCTGGTGGAGGGGAGCCCATTGCTCCCCTGGGAGCCAAACCGGTCGAACACCGTCCCACACCCGCCTGCAGCAAGCCCCTATTTTGACTGTATCTACCCGCCCGGCCCCTTACCAGATGGAGGGGCTAAAAATCGAATCCAACACCCCTCAGCCAGGGACCGTACATCAGCCGGGTCGCCTATTTTGACTGTATCTACCCGCCCGCTCCCCTACCAGATGGAGGGGCTAAAACTCGGATCGAACCAGATGGTGGTCGTTCTTCCCGGTGGATACAGTCAAGCTATCAAGCTATCGCTCTGTTTTCTCCGCTGGCTTTGGCGTTGGCAATCCCCCTAGCCGGATTTTCCCGGAACATTTCCGCGGATGGAACACTTTCGCCGAAGGAAGCAATTCGCCTCTCCCCACCGCGGGCAAGGTCGGTCAGAGCCGCGACCGCTAGGGAGCGGCACGGAGGCCGGGTGGAGGGGAGAAAAGAAGACGGCCCTCCGCTTATCTGGACTTTGTCAAAAACGGATGGGCTATTTTTGTAACTTGTCGATATTTAAGAACTTATGATTTTGGGGGGCTAGAACTGTATTTTCATAACTCCTTGCCAAATAATAAGAAGGGAGAACTTTTTGACCAACTGCGGCACTTAGGATGATTTCCCCGCCTTAATTCTCTGATGGCCAGAGGTGCGGAAACTTGGCGGCCACGACAAGTGTCCTTCTCCTTTCCGCTAAAATGTTGCCGCCGGATAAAGACTACCTCATCGGGGGACCGCTCGAACCCGGTTGGCACGCCGGGTTTGGGAAACGATGAGCTTCGCCAATCGGAGACACACGAAATTCCCTGCTTTTTGGCCACCTTAGTGGCCCTTGGTTTTGCGAATATCCTCCATAGATCACCCAGATTGAGTGGATAAAATTGTTTAAGCCTCTGGCGTATATTGTATCCATCCATTCGGGGTAAAACGACGAGGAGTATTCCATGCGGCCAGTCGAAATTGGGGATTTTGCCCCCGACCTGGAGCTGAAGGATTGTCAGGGGAGTGTGGTTCGGTTGGGATCCTTGTGGCAGGAACAGCCAGCGGTGCTCTGGTTTCTTCGGCATCTGGGTTGCCCCTGCACCGGGGAGCAGGTGGAGAGGATTCGGCGGGATTGGCCTCGTTTTCGGCAGGCCGGTGCCACCTTGGCGGTGATTACCCTTGGACCGGCAGAAAGGGCGGCCCGCTTATTTGACGGGCCAGAAGGCCCTAAAGTGCTTCTCGACCCTCAGCAGCAGGCCTACCAAGCCTATGGGTTGGGCCAGGGCGGGTTGTGGGAATTGGCCGGGCCGCCGGTCTGGCTCACCGCCCTGAAAGCCCTTTTGCGGGGGCGAATCGGTCGGCCTGCCGGGGATGTTCGCCAATTGGCCGGCACCTTTCTGGTGGATCCCCAGGGAATCCTCCGCTATGTCCACCGGGCCGCCCATTCGGCCGATTTTCCCGATCATGAAGCCATCCTGGCCCTGCTTCCGGCACTGGCTTATTGAGCTTCGCAAATAGGGAACATTTTAGTTTGACTGTTTAGTTTGACTGTATCCACCGGAAAGAACGACCAAAATCTGTGGTGTTCCATCCGATTTTTAGTCCCTCCATCTGGTAGGGGGCCTGGCAGGTAGATACAGTCAAATTAGTTAGTTTGACTGGATGCACCGGAAGTAATGACCACCATCTGTGGGATTCGGGCCAATTTTTACTCCCTACAAGTTGAGGGGTCTGGCCGGACGGATACAGTCAAATTAGCCCAATGAAAAACCCTTGGAGGGACCTGCTTCGGAGGCCCGATGATTGCCTCTGCCCCGGTGGGAGAGGCCGGCCTGCGCAGGACGCCGGGCGGGGGGTCCCCTATGTCATTCCTGCTTCCTGCTTGCGAGGGAATGACACCGGGGATTGTGCGGGAAACAGGTTCTGGTTGTCCCGGTAGGAAGCCGAGGGGGCTAGAGTTTGGAGGCGTCGATGGCTTGGCCGTCGCTCCGGTGGCCTAGATAGCAGAACGTCATCCGGTCGATGCTGTAATTGATGGTCCGGACGGAGCCGTCGCCGAACACGGCGTTGAACCCGGCCGGATGGGGCGAACCGAATTGGTAGCCTTCATACGAGATGCCCCGATTGGTATCCATGAAGGGCGCAAAGCCTGTGGAGCGCATGGTGTCCGGGTCCCAACCGTCGGTCCAACCGCGGTCGTCGTGCCAGGCGCCGGACATATACTGATTCGTGTTGAGGAACTTTTCGCCGACCATGATGGTGTTGCTGGCGCCGTCGCGGATTTCGCCGAAGGTGGTGGGTGGACTACCGCCTTTGAAGGTGCGGTCTTGCCACCACCAGTTGATCCGAACGATGATGCCCCCGTAGATATTGGACTGGTTGGAATTGATGGTCCAGCGGGCGTCGTTGCTATCGGAGCCATTTTTGCCGCACCAGAAGCTATCGAGCGAATCGAGCCAGCGGCCTTCGTAGCCGGGGGTAGCCCCGGCGTAATCCATCAGATACCGATTGGTGCCGGGATATTTGGTAGGCCGACGCCGGGAAGGGCAGAAATACATACTGATCGGCTTGCTTTCCAGATCGGCTTGGTTGGTGATCTGATAGACGGCCAGTTGTTCGAGATAAGGCAGGATTTGGTAAGCCCAGCCGAGACCTTGTTGAGCGGGGCCGTTGGGCTGGCCGTTGGTCAGATAATTGGCGATGTTCGGCCAAGGGGTATCGCCGCCGGTGGGGAATTCACGGCGGGCCTGTTCGTGGTTCAAGATGGCTAGGCCGATCTGCTTAAGATTGTTGATGCACTGGGTCCGTCGGGCCGCTTCACGGGCCGACTGGACCGCCGGCAATAGCAGGGCAATCAAGATGCCGATGATCGTAATAACGACCAACAGCTCCACCAAGGTAAAACCCCGCTGGCCGATAAAGCACTTTTCCCGTCGTTTCGTTTTCATGGCACCCCTCCTTTTGACGGATGAACGAACAAGAATTCCATCCCTCTTCGATCCCCGGAAGCCCCCATACGAAGAGCGTACGGCCTCTTTCTACGGACCGCCGGGAACCAGTTGTTTGAATCGGGTTTCGTCCACTTCTTCGATGGCGCCCATGGCGGAGGCGACCCATCGGCGGCCGCCGCGGCCCTCTTGTTCATAGGCGATAACCGGAGCACCAGCCGGCCCTCCGGAAGGCGCCTTTTTGGCCGCCTCCCCGTAGAGGACTTTGTACGGTTTGCCGTCCCGCGGGGAGACGAACAGATCGTCGATGTTGGAGATATTAAAACTTTTCAGCACCTCGGCGGGCTGCTCCTGGATGAACTTGCGAAAGGCCTCTTCATTGGGCGGCGGCTGCCCCCGATGCTGGCCGATGTATTGCCCATATAAAATGGCCAGCGGTTTGAGCGTGGATTGCTCTCGCTGAAGGCTTTCCCGCTTTCCGCCGCCGCAACCGGCCAATGCAAGCCCTCCTAGAAGAACTCCTACCAGAAAATAACGCATCGACGCAGGAAACCAAGCTTTTTTGCCCCACATAGATACCCTTCCCACAAAAGAAATCGTCTTCAGCCCAGCGGTCAGAACCCGGGGCTGGGATTCGACTATGGGCCGTCAGGCTGTGGGCACAAAAGAAATCGTCTTCAGCCCAGCGGTCAGAACCCCCGCCCGGAAGAAAAAAGAACCCCCCTTGACTATTTTGACTGTATCCACCCGGCGGAACCCTCCGACTTGGAGAGGCTTAAAATCGCTCGCACTCCCCAGATTGTGGCAATGGGTTCCGGTGGATCCAATCAAAATATTAGGATACTTTCGAATCTGGATTTTGTAAACTACTCTGCCCCGGGAAAGGGGTGACTCTCTGCCAGAGGGCTTTTATCTCACCGGCCGGGTCAAACCAATCCATTGCCTTTGGGCCAGGATAGCCTAGAAGTGCTGGTTCAAGAGGGCGTTCGGCGAAGAAACTCTCGGAGAGTTTGTGGGGGGCAGTCTCCTGGGCGCAAAAAAAAAGCCCCCGGAAAGGCTGCGTCCCAGGGGGGCGGAGGACACGACACTTTTCCGGGAGCGATTGGACGGTTCGCGCTGGCAGCCCGAAGCCTGGCATTTGGAGGACAGGCGTCCATGGGAGGAAGCCGCCAACGGAATCGAACCCCTCCTAAACCACAACCACCAGGTTTGTTAACGAGGTCTGGGCTGCGACCTCATGGAATCGGGCGTTGAGGTGGTCAATGGCTTGGGAAAGTAGGTAAGCCAGGCGATCGGTTTGCCCAAGGCGAACCGGGAATTTTCCGAAGCCGCCGCCACGAACCTCCTTGCGGGCGGTCGGGTCTTCGTGGTCCGCAGGAAGGAGGCTGTCTGGCAGCCAGCTTCTCCTTCCCTGTGCAGACCCATCCACGCGTGGATCAACACCCCGTAGATCCACCTCCGGGGGGGTAAGCCCCGAAAGTGCTCCACCAGGGTTGGCTAGGAGTCTAAAATGATTTCCTGTTGTGGTCAATAGCAATTTTGGAGAACTTCCCGGAGGCCCAGAGCCGGAACTCCCAGAGGGAGTAGGGAGGCTGATTCCCAGATGCCGATCCGGTTTGGGACGGCAGCTTTTTTGGTAACATTTTAGCCGAATAAAGCCGCCGTCCTCTCCCCTGGCGGGAGAAGCCGGCCTGTCCTTCGGCCAGGCCGGGTGAAGGGGCCGCATAAAAAGGCCCACCAGACGTCCGCCCTCCGAAGATAGCCCCTCCATTTGGCTAAAATGTGACCTTTTTTGGAAAGTCCCCTAGTTTAGAAAGTGCCCCGGAGAGATTGCCTGGAAATGGCTCTCGATCCCCGGGACAGAAGCAGTTACAATAAAAATCGGAAAAACCTCGGAAAAGGCAGGGGTGGGGCCGGGCCCGACCGATTCATGAGACACCCCAAAGGGGCATCCTGCTTCCGAAGGTCAGGAGAAGTCCTTAGTGGAACAACCACATCGCCGCCGGGAGTTTCCAGACCTTTGATGGGGTTGGGAGAAGGGCTTTGACGCCCCCAGGGACTTTGCACCCGGGTTTCTGCCGTTCCGAGGCAAGGGAGAACTTTCCGAAGTTTTCCATCTTTCCTTTTTAGAACCCATTTTAGAACCCATTCCCAAATCCCGACGCCGCCCAAGGGGATCCTTCTAAGGAAGGCATTTGCTCGGGCAGCAGACACAACCTGGGCTTTTACCCAGCCTGATTTTTTCGGATAGGCTTTTATAGGGAGGATTGGCCCAGACGAATCATAGGAAAGGCAATCCTTGGATATGACCGAAACCTATGGAAACCTCAGGTTTTTAGAGGCAGACCCAAATTGGGGACTGTGGAATCATTGCCTAGAGTATGCCGGGGCCACCGACTTGGGGCTTCGGCGGGCAAATAATCAAGACAACCTGGCCGTCCTGTTGGCCGGCTCCCAAAAGGAGTTTCAACGCCGGGGCCATCTGTTTTTGGTGGCCGACGGGATGGGCGCCCATGCGGCCGGGGAATTGGCCAGTAAAATCGCTGCCGATGAAATCCCGCTGAGCTATACGAAACATCCGGACAAAAATCCGGCCCAAGCCCTCCGCTCCGCCATTGAACAGGCCAATGAAAAAATCCATCAACGAGGCCAACAAAGCGAAGATTTCCAGGGGATGGGCACGACGGTCAGTGCCTTGGTTTTGCTGCCCCAGGGGGCGCTGGTGGCCCATGTGGGCGATAGCCGGGTGTATCGCCTCCGAGGCCACCTGTTGGAACAATTGACCTTTGACCATAGCCTGCCGTGGGAGCTGTATCGGGATCAACCGAAAAACGAAATTCCGGCGGGCATTCCTAAAAATGTGATCCTTCGCTCGTTGGGGCCTCGGCCCACAGTGGAAGTGGATTTGGAAGGGTTCTATCCCTTGGAAGAGGGGGATACCTTTTTAGTCTGTACGGACGGTCTTTCCGGCCAAGTTTCCGATCCGGAAATCGGGACCCTCCTGCAATGGCTGCCTCCCCAAGAAGCCTTGCAGGTGTTGATCGACCTGGCCAATTTGCGAGGCGGCCCGGATAATATTACCGGAATCGTGGTGAAACTGACCGGTCCGTTGGAGATTGCCCAGCCGGGCTCTTCCCCGCCTCCGAAGAAGGCCTCCGGGGCGACTTCGGGAAAACCGGGCGGATTGGGCAGATTGTTCCGGTGGTTGTTTGGCAGCTCGGCTGGCAAACGGCTCTGGGGAAAAGGACCCTATGTGCAGGTGGAATGTGCCCCCAGCCCGACGGTCCCGGAGACGCTTCAAAAACTGGTGCAGGAACTCCGTACCGCCGCCGCGAACAGCCAATGGGAAATCGAATGGGACCAGTTCAACCAGTTGGAAACCGACGGCCAATCCGCTCTGCAAAACGGCCGATTTCCAGAAGCCGTTCAGCATTTCGCTAGAGCGATTATCCACATGATGCACCAACTCCGACTGCAACGTCCGAAAACCCAATAGTGGGACTGGATGCCCTTCCGGTCAGGCCCCTGTGACCGGCTAGGGGTGAACAATCCCGTGGACTCCCTTATTGGTCTTCGCAAATCCGTAACATTTTAGTTTGACTGTATCTACCCGCCCGGCCCCCTACCAGATGTACGGACTAACAATCGGATCGAACACCACAGATTGTGCTCATAGTTCCCGGTGGATACAGTCAAATTAGCCGAATGGGGGGCAGGATGTGTCATTCCTGCGTAAGCAGGAATCCAGGCTGCTTTGTCCCTGCTACGGTGGAGCTATGAAGCAAGCGGGGCCCGGGCCCCACGAAATCCGCCTACGTTCTGGACTGCCGCTTTCGTGGGAGGGACACAGGCCCCCCTCACCTGGCCTGCATTGCAGGCCGGCCTCTCCCACCAGGGGACAGGCGTACTGGATTCCCGCTTGCGCGGGAATGCCACCCTGGCTTGAGGCCGCCAGGGAAGAGGCCAGTTTTTCACTCGGCTAAAGTGTTACTTACGTCCGATGGATCCAGTCCACTTGGGTTAATTGGTCTGGGGGATACAGGTGTCGGAGCACTTCTTGGGCCGATACGCCACGGCCTGCTGCGCACTAAAGGACCACTCGCATGGGGCTGGTGGTAGGACTGGTTTGTCGGGATGGGGTGGTGATCGGGTCGGACAGCTCCCGTCCGCACCTGGCTGGGGAGACACCGGACCCATACGGCCCGGTGCAGAAAACCCACGTCATCGGTGGGGATGTGCTGCTGGGCAGTACCGGCAATGTGGGTTTTGCCCAGCGATTGGAAATGGTGCTTCGGGAGCTTCGGGAAGATAGCCGATTTCCCGAGTGGGACCATTTCGTGATTGCCCGCAGTGTGGTGGCGGATGCGTGGAAAGAGTTCCAGGCCACCCGGAGCGATCTGGCCGGTTTCGGCGCCCTGATGGGCTTCCGCTGTATTACCGGGGTGCATTTGTGTGAATTGCGGGCCGGCGATTTGCAACCGGAGTTTAAAGGGCCTCCCGGTTGGTTTACGGCCTTAGGCCCGGCCCGAGCCACGGCCAATTCCTTGATCGGCCTCCTTCAACGGACGGTCTTTCAAGCCCGCCAGCCCCAGTTAGCCGAAGGGGTTTTGCTCACCGTATGGGCTTTAGAGCATGCCCGCCAGTTGCACCCCGACCGAATCCGTCCGCCGTTCCACGTGGCCCTGTTGGCTGCCAATGCTGAGGATCGCCCGCATCCGGCTTGGTTGCTCAGCCCCGAACAGTTAGACCATTGGCTCCACGAAGTCCGACGAACTGAACAGCAATTGGAAACCCTGCCGTTGGGAAAACTCCGTACAGAACTTCTTTAAGTGGACCGGATCGACCAGGGCCTATTGCCGCCATCATGGACTTCGCCCCGAATTTTAACCCCTCAACTTGTAGGAGCAGCGTCAGGGGGATAGGATCAAAAGAGAGCCTATTCCAAAATACCAGCGCCCAAGCTAATCTTTCAAAAGAGGGCGGTTTGCTTGGGCAGGAGAAGTCCAACGGGGCTTTCACCAAGCCTGATGTTGGGCTAGGCTCTTAAGAACCTCTTTCCCGGGTTGAACGGGAAACCGGTACCGTAACGGATTTTCGATAGGCTCTCCGCCCGAGGAAGAGGTTCTCCGGATAGATGACATGTTGGAGGCTTCATGATATACTAGGAATATCCTTCCCGGTGCATTCCAAGCCCATCTTCCCAGATGTGGAAATAGGTTCTCTATGGCTTTCCGAGCCATTTCCTATCCCCGCCTTGATCTTCCTACCTTGGCTAGGTCCGCTCGGGAGCGATGCAATATTTTGCCGCCCCACCATGAACATCACCGGACTAGCCGCTCCCTCCCTCCTGCTCACTACCCGCTACCTGCTGGTATTTTGCCAACCCGGCATGAGCCTACCCCGGCTAGAGGGCGATCTTTGGTCCGTTTTTCGCATGGGAAGAACAGTCGGGAGCGGGTTTCGGAAGATTTTTGTTTTCTGACGGTTGGTCATAGGACTGCTTGGTTTCGGAGTAAGTTAGTACGGTCATGAATTGGGTGAGCGAATCCCGGCCTGTGGTCATTGGATTGGGAGAATTGCTTTGGGATATTTTTCCGGATGGGCGAAAGCCCGGTGGTGCGCCGGCCAATGTGGCCTTTCATGCCAGCCAGTTAGGATGCGAAGGGGTGGTGGTCTCTCGGGTGGGGAAGGACCCGCTGGGGGAAGAGTTACTTGGTTACCTTGCCCAACAAGGCCTTTCTACCCAGTGGATTCAGCAAGACCCACAGCATCCGACCGGCACAGTTACCGTGCAACTGAACCGGAACGGCCAGGCCCAGTACACCATTCATGAAAACGTGGCCTGGGATTATCTGGAGATGGTTCCGGGACTCGAAGAACTGATGCAGCGGGCAGCCGCGGTTTGTTTTGGTACCCTGGCGCACCGATCGCCTACAACTCGACGGACCATCCAAAAGGCCCTTGCCGCCACCCCGAAAGATTGCCTGATCGTCTATGATGTGAACTTACGTCCCCCTTTTGTGAAACGAGATTGGGTGGAACAATTACTCGTCGGGTGCCACATCGTCAAACTCACCCTGGAGGAACTTCACCAGTTGGCGGATCTGTTGGCGTTGGGGCGATTTGATCCAGTGCCTTTTGCCCGCATGTTGCAGGAGCATTTTGGGGTGGAGATGGTCTGCCTGACGTTGGGTCGGCAAGGATGCCAATTGATCGATGCCGACGGCGTGCTTTCCGTGCCGGGCGTGCCGGTCAAAGTGGCCGATCCGGTCGGCGCCGGCGATGCCTTTACGGCGGCGTTGATTTACAGTCGGCTGCGGGGTTGGCCGAAAGAAAAAGGCGCTGCCTTTGCCGCCCGCTGCGGCGCCATGGTGGCCGAACGGCCTGGCGCCATGCCGCCCTTGCGTGAGGAGTTCGCCGCCCTAGCAGCCCAGTTCGAAGCCGACTTGTAAATGCTCCCCATCGTTCGATGATCCTATTCCGAAACACTGCCCCCGAAAGAAAAAGTCGCCTCGACCCTGGCCGTCGAGAGCCCGGCCTGACGTGTCATTCCCGCGTAATCGGGAACCCAGTAATTCTCCCTTTGTCCATCGCAGGAGAGAGTGGCTATCCGTTCAGACTGGCTGGGGGATGGGTTTTTCTCCTCTCCTCCGGGCGGAGAGGCCGGTTTGACGTCAGCCAAACCGGGTGAGGAGGCCGCTGCCGGGAGTGCGGGCCTTTGGCCCGGATACGAAGGTGGACGAGATTTTCGCCCTCCCAGGATGGCTTTTCACCCGGCCTGGCTTTCGGCATTGCCATAGGCCAGGCCGGCCTCTTCGGCCGGGAGAAAGGCGAACCATACAAATAGGACGTCCGCACTCCCAGCAATCACAAACCGGACGATTCCAGAGCGGCAGACTACGTATGGTAATCCGCGTTGATATGCACGTACTCGGTGGTTAGGTCGGTCGTCCAGACGGTGGCTTCGGCCTGGCCCTCGGCTAGTTCCAGCTCAATCAGCGTGTCTCGGTTCTCCCGGAGCGAACGGGAAACTTCCTGGGGGTTAAAGTCGGTGGGTTGGCCGTCGGCAAAGAGCAGAAAACCGTTTAGCCGTAAAACCAGCCGGGCTGGATCGAACGGGCAGCCTGCATAGCCGGCCGCCGAGATGATTCGGCCCCAATTGGGATCGGCACCGGCGATGGCGGTTTTTACCAGCAGACTTTCGGCCACCGTGCGGGCGATTCGGCGGGCATCCTGCCGGGTTTGGCAACCCCGCACCTGGACGGTGATCAAATGGGTTGCTCCTTCCCCGTCCGCGGCTATGGCCTTGGCCAGGTCTTCGCACACACGGCGGAACTCGGCTCGGAAGGCCTGAAAGGCCGAGCCGGAAAGCGGCTCGCCACCGGCTGCGCCGTTGGCCAAAAACAGCACCGTATCATTGGTGCTCATGTGTCCATCGATCGTTACGCAGTTGAAGGTCTCTTCCACGGTTTCACCGAGCAGATCCTGGGCGGCGGCTGGGTCCAACGGCGCATCCGTAACGATCACCGCCAACATGGTGGCCAGCCGCGGTGCGATCATCCCGGCGCCTTTCGCCATCCCGGTAATCAAAATTTCCCGTTCTAAGCTGCTCTGTCCTACGGAAGAGGCATCCGGAGGAACCCTCTGCCAGCTGCCCTGAGAGGTTCCGTTTCGATCAAGCCGAACTGTCCGGCAGGCCAATTTCGGCCGGGTGTCGGTGGTCATGATGCCGCGGGCGGCGGCCAGAAGATCCGTTTCGGCCTGTCCAAGTTGCTCGGCCGCCTGCCGTATCCCACCGGCAATCCGATCCATCGGAAGGTAATGCCCGATAATCCCAGTCGAAAGCACCAGGACTTCGTCCGTCTGGGCGCCGATGGCCTGGGCCGTCAGTTCGGCCATCCGTCGGCAATCCTCTAGGCCTCGGGGGCCGGTACAGGCGTTGGCATTGCCGGAATTGGCCACCACGGCCCGTGCCCGACTGGTAGGCGTATGTTGACGATCCCACAGAACCGGCGCTGCCTGGACCAAATTGGTGGTATAAGCCCCGACGGCCACCGCCGCACGATCCGAAACCACCAACGTCAAATCCAATGCCCCGACCTGACTCTTGATCCCACAAGCCACTCCGGTGCATCGATACCCCCGGGGCAGAGACAGAGCAGCCATAGTTCCATGCCTTTCTCGCTTGCCCTCTTGGATGCTTTACAGGGCGGTGGTTTCCGGGTAGCCGTACATCAGGTTGAAATTTTGTACGGCTGCCCCGGAGGCCCCTTTAACCAGATTATCCAGGCAACTGATCAGCAGGACCCGGCCTCGGACGATCCGAGCGGTGATGTCGCAGAAATTGGTCCCCAGGGTGTCTTTGGTGCCGGGCAGATGATCCACCACCCGCACAAAAGGCTCTTCTTGGTAGAAATCCCGAAGGGTTTGCAGGAGCAGTTCTTCGGTAAGGTCGGGCCGTTTCGGCACGGCGTAGATGGTCGAAAGAATCCCCCGGTCCATGGGGACCAGGTGGGGGGTGAAGATGACCTCGACCGGCACTCCGGTAGCCCGCCGAATGATCTGGTCGATTTCCGGCATGTGGCGATGTCGGCCCACATTGTATGCGGAGATGCTTTCGTTGCATTCCGGATAGTGGGTGGTCAATTTCGGGGTTCGGCCAGCGCCGGAAACACCCGTTTTGGAATCCACGATGATCCCCTGGGGTTCGATCAGGTCGGCCTTAAGGAGGGGCGCCAGCGGCAGGATGGCTGAGGTCGGAAAACAGCCCGGATTGGCCACCAATTGCGCCGACGGAATCTGGGATCGGAAAAGCTCCGGCAATCCATAGACCGTTCGCCCCAGCCGATCCGGATCCGGATGCTTATGCCCATACCATTGTTCGTAGCTGGCGGCATCGTCCAGCCGATAGTCCGCACTGAAATCGATCACCCGCACGCCGGCATTCAGGAGCGGCGGCACCAGGGTGGCACTGACCCCGTGGGGCACACAACAAAACACACATTCCGCCCGGGCCGCTATCTCCGCCGGGCTGAGTTTCTCCGCACACAGGTCCAACCGACGGTTGAGCGACGGATGGATCATCGCAATCGGCGGCCGGTTTTCATGCTGATCGGCCACCGCTGTAATCTCCACATGCGGATGCCGAAGCAAAATCTTAATCAACTCCAAGGCCGTATAACCGGCCGCCCCAATAATCGCCACTCGAGTCATGCTCACTTCCTTCTGCTGAAAGGAGCAAAAACGCCCTGCTCAGGAACAAGCCCTTGTTTCTTAAAAGATTCTTACTATACTTCTCGGAAGGAATTTAGCCAAGGTGGGCCGGCAGAGTAACAAAAGGCCCTAAGGAGCCAAGGGACGCAGATGCTCTATTGTCGGGTTTGCCAGTCGATACCGGACATAGCGGCCAAGGCCAATAGGAGGGCATGGGTGCCTTTTTTGCCATGGCCAAGGGCCTGGACGGAGACATACAGCTGGTGGGCCAGGGCCAGGCCCGGCAGAGCCAATCCCATCCGGCGGGCCTCTTCCAGAGCAATGCCCATGTCTTTGATGAAATGTTCGACAAAGAAGCCGGGATCGAAGTTGCCGGCCAAAATCCGCGGAGCCAGGTTCTGCAAGGCCCAACTGCTAGCGGCCCCGGCAGAAACCGACTGAAGCACCTTCTCCAAATCCAGCCCGGCTTTGTAAGCATAGAGAAGCCCTTCGCACAAGGCTACCATTTGGGAGGCGATCAGGACCTGATTAGCCAGTTTGGCGTGTTGGCCGCTGCCCGGCGGACCGTGATAGACAATCGTTTTCCCCATGCACTGGAAGCAGGGCCGGAGGGCTTCGGCCGCTTCCGCGTCGCCGCCGATCATAATGGAAAGCCTTGCTTCTCGGGCGCCCACATCGCCGCCGGTTACCGGCGCATCCAGCGCTATCACCCCACGCTGCGCCGCCTTTTCGGCAATCTCGACGGCCAAAGCGGGTTGGCTGGTCGTCATATCCACAATGATTTTCCCAGGCGAACAGCCCGCCAGCACCCCGTCCGGCCCCAGGATCACCTCCCGTACATCGGCCGGGAAACCCACCATCGTGAAAATCACCTCCGACGCTTCGGCTACCTGGCGGGGACTGGAGGCCCATTGGGCGCCGAGCTGAAGCAGCGGCTCAGCCTTGGACCGAGTCCGGTTATAAACGGTCAGCCGGAACCCGGCCTCCAGCAGATGACCGGCCATCCACCGGCCCATTACGCCGGTGCCGATCCAACCCAACGCTGTCTTTGCCGGTTCAATGGTCCAACGGGACATCGTTGCTCCTTTTTGATATGGTGGAGACTAGGGGATGGGATTTGGACCTAAATAAGTCCACAAAAAACCGGAACTCCCTCAGAGGGCTGTCGCCTGCCAGTAAAGAGAACTCTCGCTGGCGAAAGGTCCTTTGTATCCGAACCCCAGCAGTTTACTCTTCCCTTTCGCTTTTTTGTGGAGTTACTGTATCTCCCCGGTCCGGCCCCTATCAGTTGTAGGGGCTAAGAATCGGATGGAATACCATAGATTGTGGTCATCGTTCCGGGGGCTACAGTCAAATTAGTCGCCTAAACAGCCGGTTCGGCCCGGCAGAACAGAAACACAAAGCCCTGAAAAAAGCCACGAAAAGATACTTCCCGTTGCCCGGCGTGGTAATGGGGGTTAGCTCCATCGTTGCCAGGGTGGCTGGAGGATTTCGTAAAGGATGATAGCATCTCGGGCCGAATCTGCAGTGGCAAACAGCGTGGGTAACCCGGTCGGCGCAGTGGGCGGCATGGCGAATCGAGTTGCTTCTTCCGGACCGATCGCCTCGCTGCCTACTGCGGACAAACTGGTGGAAAGTTCCGGCAGGGCCACCGAGAGCCGCCCCATCTGTTCCAGCTCCCGCTCGAACTTTTCTCGCAGGTGGGCTTCGAGTTCTTGATCTACCCGGCTGACTGTGCTTCCCAATTGGGTAGTTCGGACTTCGATCTCGTCGGTGCGAAGAAACTCTTCGACTCGTTTCTCGACACTTTCGGCCGGAGGAGATTCAGGCACCACCTGGGCCGGGATCACCGGCGGTCCGGCAGCCCGACCAGAAGGCATAGGCCGACGCCCCGGTCTTGGCCCTGACCGGGACGGCCGACGAGCCGGGCCTTCTTCGACCACCTCGGCCACCAGAGGCGGAGCGGGCTTGGCGGGCCGGGCCGCCGGCGCTGCGCGGGCCGGCGCCTCTTCCGCCTCTTTGCCCCTAGGAGGTTGCTCCTGCACCCGACGCAGAAACTCGGCGATTTCCCGCTCGATCGGGTCCATTGGTCTTCCGCCGGCGCCTCCGGCCCCTCGGGCTTTGGCCTGGCGGGCTGCCCGTTGTGCGGCCTCCTTCTGCGCTTCCAAGAGCTTACTGATAAACTGTCCTATGGCCGGCAAAAACACAAAAATCAAAAGAATTAACGTGGGAATCCAATCCCGGCCATTAGCCCAAAGCGGATGCCAAACGAGCATATTCATCGGCCAGTCTCCCACGCTTAGACGGAGGAGGATTGTGGTTGGGTGCCGGGTTTGGCGGCGGCTGCGCGGGCCGCTGCCGTCGGCGCGGTCATGCTCCGGGCGATCGAAGCACGCATATCCGTGTCTGCTTGGACATTCCGGAGTTTGTAGTAATCCATGATCCCCAGGGCGCCGGAACGGAAGGCTTCGGCGATGGCTTTGGGGACCTCAGCCTCGGCTTCGACCACTTTAGCCCGGTTTTCTTCCAGCAGGGCGAGGTTTTCCTGTTCGGCAGCCACGGCCATGGCCCGACGCTCTTCTGCCTTGGCCCGAGCTACCCGCATATCGGCCTCGGCTTGTTCGGCCTGAAGCCGGGCACCGATGTTTTCCCCCACATCGATGTCGGCAATGTCGATGGAGACGATTTCAAAAGCGGTCTGGGCGTCCAATCGGCGGGCCAAAACGGCTTTGGAAATCCGATCCGGATTGGCCAATACCTCCAAATGCGTCTCCGCCGAACCGATGGCACTGACAATGCCTTCGCCCACCCGGGCGATAATGGTTTCTTCGGTGGCCCCGCCGATCAGCCGCCGCAAATCGGCCCGGACGGTCACCCGGGCTTTGACCTTCAGTTGGATGCCGTTTTTGGCTACCCCATCCAGGGAATCCCGGCCAGAGGCCTTCGACGGACAATCGATCACCTTCGGATTGACGCTGGTCTGAACCGCTTCCAGGACATTTCGGCCTGCCAAGTCGATGGCCGTGGCCAGTTTATAATCCAGAGGCAGTTTGGCCTTGGTCGCGGCAATCAAGGCCCGGATGACCATCAGGACCCGTCCGCCGGCCAAATAGTGGGCTTCCAACGCCTTGGAGGTGATCCCGGTAGTTTCTTCATCCAGCCCGGCCTGAACGGCCATGATCTTAGCACGCACAATTTCACCGACATTCACCTTCCGAAACGTCATGCCTAACAGGTCCAAAATGCCGATCCCTGCCCCGGTCATCTTCGACTGAATCCAATACCGAAAATACATCACGAAGACGACAAAGATGATCAGCACCAGCACTAAAAGCACTAAAATCCCGATCAGCCCCAACACCTGGCCTGCACTCAGTTCCTGGGCAAAAAGCATCATGGCGGTATCCTTCCTGCATCTTTCGGGGAAAAAGGACCAGACCCACCTGCCCGTCGGAGGATCACTTATTCGGGGAATCCCTTATAAGGGCTTCGCTATTGACCTGCCCAAATAGCTACTGCCTGTTTAACGTTTTTATGGGGCGTTGTCAACTCCCGGGATAAAAGTCAGCAGGTCTCGGCGCCCGGACTGTGGATAAACAAAGCACCTTATTCGTCCGGGATCAGGCTGGTTTGGTCAGCCAGCTCAGGCATCGGATTCAAACGGTTCGTCCAGCACCGAATCGATGGGGCGCTGCAGGAGGTCATCCGGTTCCTGGGGTTGGGTTTCGGCTTTCAAGGGGCGAACCACGACCCGATTGGCCCGGACTTGGAGGACTCGGACTTGTTCGCCCGGTTCGATGGGCGTGCCGTCGCTGATGGCGTCGATCTGTCGGCCATTAATGAGGATCACGCCGCTGGGGAGCATTTTGGTTTTGGCCACACCCACCTGCCCCACCAGTGCTTGGAGGGCCTTTTTGCGGGGATCTTCGGGAAGCACTTGTTCACTTGTAGGCACATCCAGCAGAATCCGCCGTCCCATCGGGGTATGCGGCCAAAGCGCCAGTCCCCCGGCAATAATGATCGGTACCCCAACCAGAGTAACCAGCAGCAGCACGATCCCGTAGGTTACCGAATGCCGAAATCCTAGCACAATCGCCCCCATAAACGCACAGGCCGACAAAAACCCCAAAATCCCTCCGGAAGGCACAAACATCTCCAGAATGGCCAAACACAGGCCCACCAGCAACAAAAGAAACGCCCAAACCCAAATATCCATCGGCACCACCCTACCAAGGTTCTGGGTAACCGTTCATGGGTTTCCTTGGGTTGCTCCGCCGGCAGCGCAGCTGACAAGCAGATTCCTCCCGGCGGCCCCATGATCGAGGTTCACACTCCGTGAATCAGTCCATTTTGGCAGCAAGGAGTGGCCCTCTCCTCCTTTTATGGTATTCTATCCCTCGGAGGAAAAAGCCGCAACTAGAGGAGGGCCAGACCATGCGATATCCCATGGGAAGAACCCTGGTGGTCATGGGGGGCGTTGTGGTAGGGGTGTTGGCCGGGTGTGTGTATGTCCAAGCGGCCAGCCAGGACGGACAACTTCTTTATAACGGCATTCGCTTGCCTCTAGATTGGCCGCCCCGGCTGGAAAAACTTTCCCGGGAACCGATGCCCGTTCCCTATCTCCACCAGCCGCCCACAGAAATCCCCATCGATTTGGGTCGGCAATTGCTGGTGGATGATTTTCTCGTTGCCCAAACGAACCTCCAGCGTCGGTTCCACCAGGCGGAGTATCATCCGGCTTGTCCGGTACTGAAACCCGACAAACCCTGGGAAAAAGCCCCTGGTCCCCCCACTGCCATGGTCTTTAGCGATGGCGTCTGGTACGATCCAACGGATCGGCTTTTCAAAATGTGGTATATGGGTGGATACTGCCGCACAGTCTGCTATGCTGTCAGTAAAGACGGCATCCATTGGGAAAAACCCGCTCTGGATGTCGAGCCGGGCACTAACATCGTCTGGCGAGCACCAAGAGATTCCAATACCGTCTGGCTCGACTGGGAGGAAAAGGACCCCCAACGCCGATGGAAACTTTTTACTACAAGCCGTTCTGAAAAGGGCTGGGTACTCAGTTTGTTTGTTTCTCCGGACGGCATTCACTGGAAGGGGCCGGTGGCTAGTTCGCCGCCCATCGGGGATCGTACCACCGTCTTTTACAATCCTTTCCGAAAGGTATGGGTGTATAGTCTTCGGAGCAGTTATCCCGGCTTGGGCCGGAGTCGGCTTTACCGGGAACATCCGGACGCCCAAGCGGGCCTGAACTGGCGGCCCGACGAACTTCGGCTCTGGACCGCCGCCGATAAACTCGATCCGTATAACCCGAACCCAGAACTGGCCAAGGTGGACCCGCAGCTTTACAATCTCGACTGTTTTGCCTACGAAAGCCTGCTGGTGGGCCTGTTTTCCATTTGGCAGGGGGATTGGCGGTCCGTCGGCAAGCCGTTTCAGAAGCGGAATGAGGTTCTGGTCGGGTTTAGCCGGGACGGCTTCCATTGGGATCGGCCTTTCCGGAAGCCGTTGGCCGGGGTCAACGAAAGCCCTGGAGCATGGAACTGGGCAAATGTCCAGTCCTGCGGCGGCGGATGCCTAGTGGTCGGCGATCAACTCTATTTCTACCTGAGCGCCCGAGAACAAAACGCCCAAACCGGCCAAAATACCACCGGCCTGGCCATCCTCCGCCGGGATGGCTTCGCCTCCATGGACGCCGACGCGGAGGAAGGTTTCCTCCTCACCCGGCCTGTCCGCTTCTCCGGAAAATACCTCTTCGTCAATGTCAACGCCGCCCAAGGACACTTCCTGGCCGAGGTCCTGGACCTCCAAGGCCAACCTATTGAGCCGTTTACCAAAGCCAATTGCGAATCGATCCGCGCAGATAAAACCTTGGTTCCGGTCCGATGGAAGGGCCGAGAAGATTTGTCTTCCCTGGCCGGCCGACCGGTCCGATTCCGCTTCTTCCTGCGGAAAGGTTCGCTATATGCGTTTTGGGTTAGCCCGGATCGGCAGGGAGCCAGTTACGGCTATGTGGCAGCCGGAGGACCTGGACTGCCCGGCCCGATAGATACCGTAGGCAGTAGGGCCGAGAGCTTGCGGCGTTCCGACCCGGCAGCAGCCAAATCGCCCCCTTAAAATCCCGTCGTCTCCGTCGCCCATCCATTCCGCTTGCTCAGCTTGGAGGCGGTTCTTCCACGGGCCGAACGATCACCCGGTAGCCTTGGACTTCGGTAACGATGATCTTTTGGCCCCGTTCGATCAACTCTCCCTCGGCCGTTACGTCCACGAGCTCGTTTCCAAACCGGGCTTTGCCGGAGGGAACCAGCCGAGTGGTGGCAATCCCCACTGCACCGACCAGATGGGTATAGTCGGCCAGCCGTTCTCGCTGGCGGATTTGTTCCGCCTCTTCCGGTTCGGGCGGCGGGAGGAACATCCGTCCAAGGACCGGCATCCGCGGCAACCACTTCCGGGTCATCCAGGCCAATATCAACACTCCTCCAAAGGCCCCGATCAGAATCATCAGCGATTGCATGGACTGGTGCACCTGATATTCGTTGCGAGGGATGACAAAGGTTTGACTGGCCAAAATCAACGAAGCGATGATCAATAGCCCACCGCCTAAACCAAAAATTCCAAACCCCGGTAAGACGAAGATTTCTAAAAGCAAGCAGGCGACCCCGGCCAAAAACAGCAGCACCTCCAACCATCCGGCCGTCCCGCCCAAAAATCGGGACCAGAAAAACAGCAGAAAACAGACCGTGGCAATAAACCCGCCCAACCCCACTCCGGGAGTATGAAGTTCAAAATAGAGGGCAAAAAAGCCGATGGCCAAAAGCAGCCCCGCTACCTCCGGCCGAGCCAGCAGATCGATCAGATGCTGGGCCCAGCCTGGTTCGGCCCAAGGCACCCCCTCTTCCAAGGAGAACTCTTTCTGGAGCTCGGCAAAATCCCGGACCACAAAATCCGCCAAGCCCAGTTGGCCAGCCTGCGATCCTTTTAACCCGCCCCGAATGGAAACCCGCTGGCCCTTGATCCACTGGGCCGCCGTTGGGTCCCGTTTGCTCAATTCCTCCATTTCTTCTAGGGAAAACAGTTGCCGTTGCCCCCGACGGACATATTCGTACATTTCCATGTCCGGATCCACCATGGCCAACACGGTGGACCAGCCCCGATGCGCCCAGGGGCCCTCGGGATTTTTGGCTACTTTCCGGAGCAAGTCGAGATCGTCCTTGCTGGGTTGGGCTCCCCCAGGCCCGCCCAAGATGGCCTCCGGATGTACCACCAATTGGGAACAGGCCAATGCCACCAGAGCAGCATCCGCCCTGGCCTCCGAAGGGACATAGGCCACCGTGTGCACTTGCTCCTTTTTCAACGCCGGGCCTAAAAAATTGGCTAACTGAATACTTTCGCTTATCGACCCGCCCGGACTGTGAATCTCTAAGATCACCAGATTGATCCGGCGATCCCGGATGGCATCTTCGATAATCCGTTGTACTCGGCGGACTTTGTCCGAGGTAATTGGCCCTTTCAGGGTTACCCCAATCGGCGTCCAGTTTTCCGATAGGGCCAGGTCCTCTTCGATGTTCTCCGGCGCCAGGTCCAAGGCCCTAGCCAACTCCCGCAGATCCGAGGCTAAATAACCGATAAACCGTAATCGCCGGGCTTCCTCTCCGGTAAACCGGCCTGGCTGGCCGGCCGGAATCAATACCTTCGGCTCCCCCAGAATGGTCCGCTTTTGCTTCCGAAGGTCTTCCAGCCGATCCGAACACATATATTCGGTCCCTAAATCCGTCTTGACCTCCAAGATCTCCAGGGCCGGGTCCAATAACCCTAAGGCCACATCCGGAGGAAAAGTGCGGCGTCGATTCGCAATCACCTCATAGGTGCTTCGCATATCGGGTTCGATGATCCGTTCATCCACCCCGGCCGGTCCGATTTCGGCCTCCGGCGCCATAATAATTTCATCACAAGCTAGGGCCACCAATACGGCATGGCCCTGCAAAGATTGGCTGATATAAGCCACGGTACGAGCACCCCGAAGTTCACTGCTGGTAAGAAACCGGGCCAAATCGCTCGCAGCGCCAAACTCACTGCCTCGGCCGTACTCCTTCTGGTCCGGACGAACTTGAAAATGGAAAATCAAAATCGGCTGCTGATTCCGAGATCTTGCCCGCTCTAGCGCTTTGCGAACAAACAACTTGGCCCGCTGATAACTCTGGCCGTCAATCGGCAATTTCACCCGCAGAAGATACCCTACGGCAACCCTTTCCTGCCTTTCCTGGACGGCAGTGCGGGGCGGCTCGGCTCCGGGTTGCTTAACCGACAGGGCGTCCTCGTCGTTCCGTGGGCTGATCTGCGCCGGGGCGGTAAAGGCACTCTCCAGCATCCACCCTGCCAGCACCATCCCTATCGCCGCAAACAAGAGCACTTTGAGCAAGGCCAAACAGTGAACGTTCTCCCACCATGGCAAAACCTTCGGTGGACTGGACGAAAGCTTCAACATACCCCGTCCATCCTCCTCGAGCAAAGCAATGGGCCCAAAAAGAAAAGTGGCTTCCTGACGGCACCTTCCCAGGTAAGCTACGGAATTTCTTTTATGTATTAGATGTGGGAGAACGCTTTTATTATAGAACTAGGCCTCGAAAGGCGTCAATCAATCCCCCCCTTTAGTGGTAGCATCATATAAACCTTTAACGGGGCAACAAAAAAAAAGTTGGCCCCCACTCCCTCTAGGATTGTCAATGGGACCATGCCCCCATTAAGTGGGGATAGGGGCGAGTACTTTCCGGAAACTAAACGGGAGAGAGCCTTTCTCCTCCCAAAAGATTACTTTGACGATAGAAATAATCTATTTTGACTGATTTTTAAATTCCAAGAGGTTATACTGTATCGGCTTTTCGGTGGGGTTAACGGGAACCGGGTGTTTTTTCCCCCGTTGCACTCTTGTTAAATTCTGATATGATTATTTAAGGTGTAAGGTGGAAACATCGGAGGAAGTCTTTCCCGAAGGGGTTCTTCGGGAGCAAGGAATATTTGAAGAACTTCGGCAGCCGAGAGGGCATGTCGGAGGACGTCCGTTGAACGAAGCAACGAACTGGTCTTGGATCAGGCAACCCCTGCGGCATCTTCCCCCCCTGGTCCTGGTGGGCTGGTTGGCCGGGTTCTTTGCTTGGCTGAGCAGGTCAGGGTGCCCGGAGAGAGTGGACCGGCCGACGTGGCGGCGGCCCAACTGGCAGCGACCGCATGCCCCGGAGCCTCTCTGGGAGGAGGCCGCTTGGAGGCCGGCAGAACCGGCCAGGTGTAGCACTGACAGGTTTGGCAGAAAGAAGAGGGCGGTAGCTCTCTTTTTCGGAATTAAAGGTATACCTCTTCAAGGGGACTGCCCCTCCCGGGCCTCTTCCCCACAGCCCGCCGGGCAGGCCAATCCCCCTTGGATTGCCTCCTCTTCGGGACCAGCTCGTTGAACGTTCACGCCTTCTGGCGGCTGGCTACCCTCGGAAGGGTCCTTGCGGCATAGGACTTCGGCTGCCGGACGGAAAGGCCGAGGCCAAACGCCGGTTCGGCCTGGGGTACAATCTTAACCCGCAAGGAATCCCACGCGTGGACGTGCTCAAGTTTCTTATCAGTATTGTAGGCAGTGCGCTGCTGACCTTCTTGGCGATTCGGCTTCTGGATCGTCTTCGCCGGCGGGATGCCGAGGCAGAGGCCCGCCAGATCATCCAAAAAGCTGAGGAAGAAGCCGAGGCACGCCGCCGGGAAGCCGAACTGCAAATCAAAGAAATGATCCTCCAGGAAAAGGCGGAAGCAGAAAAAGAACTCCGCCGATTACGCAAAGAACTCCATGAACGCGAGCGCATGCTCGACAAACGCCAAGACGCCCTCGAACAACAAGCCGAGCAGCTCCGCAAACAAGAAAAAATCGTCGAAAGCACCCAACGCAAACTCACCGAACGCATCCAAGAGGCCAACCGCCGAAAAGAAGAACTCACCAAACTCCTAGATATGCAACGGCAAACCTTGCACGAGCTGAGCGGCCTGAGCAAGGAAGAAGCCACCAAACGCCTCCTGGAAATGCTCGAATCCCAAATGCAGCAGGAGGTGGGCGCCCTAATTTTACGCCACGAAAAACGCCTGGCCGAAATCTGTGAGCAGAAAAGCCGGGAAATCCTCCTAACGGCTATGCAGCGGTATGCCGCCGCCCACACCGCCGAAACCACCACCAGCACCGTCGATATCCCCAACGACGAGATGAAAGGCCGCATCATCGGCCGAGAAGGACGTAATATCCGCACCTTTGAGAAGCTGACCGGGGTGGATGTGATCATCGACGACACGCCCGGTGTCGTGATCGTCAGCGCATTTGACACCATTCGGCGGGAGATCGCTCGGATTGCCCTGACCAAGCTGATTGCCGATGGCCGGATCCATCCCTCCCGGATCGAGGAAATCGTGGCCGCCACCCGACAGGAAATGGAGCAGCACATCCAGCAAGTCGGCCAACAGGCCTGTCAGGAGGTGGGCATCCATAATCTGCATGAACGCATTGTCAATCTGTTGGGCCGACTGAAATTCCGGACTAGTTACAGTCAAAATGTCCTTCAGCATTCGATCGAAGTGGCCTTTTTGGCCGGCATGATTGCTGACGAGATCGGACTGGACGGGGCATTGGCCCGCCGGTGTGGGCTGCTGCATGATATTGGCAAGGCGGTGGATCACGAGATGGAAGGCGGGCATCCGAAGATTGGGGCGGAATTGTTGCGCCGCTACGGGGAGCCGCCGGAGGTGATTCATGCGGCCGCCGGCCACCATGAGGACCTGAAGATCGAAAATCCCTATACGGTTCTGGTAGCCGCGGCCGATGCCTGCAGCGCCAGCCGACCCGGAGCTCGCCGCGAAACCCTGGAACACTACATCAAACGGATGGAAGAATTGGAGTCTATCGCCCATGCGATCCCCGGCGTGGAGCACGCCTACGCCATCCAGGCAGGCCGGGAAATCCGTGTGCTGGTCAATGCCCGGGAGACCACCGACGAAACCGCCGCCAAAATCTGCCGCGATATCGCCAAAGCATGCGAACAAAAACTTACATACCCCGGCGAAATCAAAGTTACCGTCATCCGCGAAGTCCGACATACAGAAATCGCTAAATAAGCCTCCAGACTCTCCTACGCCTACCGGCCAGAAAAAAGAGACTTCCGCTAAGGGTTTTCCAGCATTTTGAGGAGATGGAGTGGGTGTGCGGGTGTTGCTAATCGGGGATATTGTGGGCCGACCAGGCCGGCAGATCGTGGAGCGGGCCTTACCGATGCTTCGCCGTCGGGAGCAGTTGGACCTGGTGACGGCCAATGCGGAGAATGCTGCCGGCGGTTCCGGACTGACCCCGGCCATTTATACCCAGCTTCGCCAGGCGGGGGTGGACGTCATCACGTTGGGGGATCATGCCTATCGTCGCCGGGAAATCCTCCCCCTCTTGGAGCAAGCAGACCGGATTGTGCGGCCAGCCAACTACCCGCCCGAGGCGCCCGGTCGATCCTGGACCGTGGTGGAAACAGCCGAGGGGATTCCCGTAGCCATTTTTACCCTTTTGGGACGGGTTTTCATGCCGCCGGTGGATTGTCCTCTGCGTGCGGCAGACCAGGTGTTGGCGGAACTGCCGCCCCAGGTGCGGGTGATCCTGGTGGATATCCACGCAGAGGCCACTAGCGATAAACAACTCTTAGCCCGGTATCTGGATGGCCGGGTCTCCGCCGTGCTGGGGACCCATACCCATGTACCCACTGCGGACGAGACCATCTTGCCGGGCGGCACCGCTTTTCAGTGCGATGTGGGCATGACCGGCCCGCATAAAAGCATCATCGGCCGACGGATCGACCGCGTGTTGGAGACGGTGCGGACCCAGCGGCCCACCCATTTCGAAGTGGCCTCCGAGGACGTGCGCCTGCAGGGAACGATCGTGGAAGTCGATCCTGCCAGCGGACGGGCCACCGCCATCCGCCCCCTCCGCCTATCCGAAGCCGACTTGCCTCCGTCGGTTGCCCCCTTGGCGGCCAAGCCCGAGGCCACCGACTCGGAAAGGGAAAACGCGTAACATTTTAGCCGAATGGAGCAAATCCCCTCTTTTCTGGCGAGCTAACCCCAGCGCGTCATTCCTGCACAAGCAGGAACCCAGGCTCCTTTGGGTGTGCCCCTTGATGCCCTTCCTGCGTAAGCAGGAATCCACCCAGGTGTCATTCCTGCGAAAGCAGCAGTCCAGGCTTCTTTGTGTCTGCTTCCTTGGGGGCCTTCCCTCTCCAATGTGTCCTTCCTGCGTAAGCAGGAATCCACACAGTGTCATTCCTGTGAAAGCAGGAATCCAGAATCACTGGCTTCCCACTTCCGTGGGAATCCGATCCAAGGGGGGCCTCCACGGAGCTGCAATTTTTCTTTTTTTCTTTCCTATTCTGCAATTTTTTGAAGTTTGAGAAAAGGGATTGCCCTAAGTGCTTATTAGAAGCGGGGTTATGGAATTTGGCCCTTTGGGCGGTTTTGGACTTAAGTTGTTTTCTGGCAATGGGTTACGACTTTTTTCCCGGGGGAGGGGAAAAAAGGGGGTTGCCGGCGGGGCGTCGGTTGAGGGAGCCGGGGTGGGCTGGGACTGCCCAGGAGCGCTGCGAGGCCTGTTTTTCCGCAGCCAGATGCGACTGGGAGCAGTTAGGCTTTTGGCCTCTGGGAGGACGGCGGCGGCCGAATATTTTCCTTTTCGCTTCGGGAGTGCTTACAAAAATTGGGGGATTGGGGTGCCCGTTTTTTGTTCATTTTCGGCCGGTTTTGGGTCTTTTCGGAATTTGCCGATTAATATACATTTATTCATGTAATTTTCCTAAGTTCAAGATTTCCAAAGAGTTATGTCTTTTCCGCCGCGGACGCCCGTTTCCGTCCCGCCAACGGAAACCCCAGGCCCTGGAAGGCGGAACCCTGGCCCTGGCGAATATTTTTCCACTGCGATCCAAACTGGCTGAAAAAAATCGGCGATCCCCCGAAACGGCCTGTGCAACCTCGTCTTCGCCTTGATACCTCGTCTTGGCCTTGATACCAACTGCCGAAAAACTTGGCCTTTCCCATAGGGCAAAAGCTGCCCGGTTTGCCCTGCGAAAATCCGGCGTTTCAACCTCTCTGGAAAGATCGGCGTCTCGGCCCGGCTTCCTCGGTCGTCCGTCCGTCCCGCCCGCCTCCTTGGAGCAGGCACGATCCCTCCGCCTGATGCACTCTACGAAGCGGTTGGCAGGATGTGGATACTAAAGCTCACCGCCCTTCCAATTTTGCGATGCGGTTCATGTACTTCGTGGCAACAGCGTCGAATCGCTCGAAGCTTCCTCCGAAGAGACCTGCCTGGATAGGTGCCCAAGCATCTCGTTGTGCACGACCTTGTGCAACTATTCTTGCCAAAGGGCCTTTGTCGTGAGAATGGTGGGAACAATACTTCCATCCGAACCGGCCCACGGGGCCCCAACCATCACCGCCATTTAAGAGGTCGAGGTCTGCGACAGCTAGAGCATAGAACACTTCGAAAGTGTCAAACGCTTCCTCATAGCTCTTTCCAAGAAATAGAACATCGTCTAGCTTCGGTTGCAGGGTCTTAAATAGATACTCGCTTAGCGGGACGTACTTCCTTTCGTACCCTGGGACCTGTCTAAAGACGTGACTCAGATCGACAAAGGGGTACGCCGTGCTATTCACAAACATTTCTGTTTGCGTCTGGGATTCCGACGTGGGTATCGGCGTATAGAAGACAGTCGCCAGCGAATCAAAGCGCTGTGCATCGACGGCTGCGATACCGGCACAATAGAGTTCCAAAATCAGCGGGTACCATCGCAGTGCCAACCAGAGACGCAGCCCGCTTAGCTGCTCCAAACGGTCCGATGAACGCGCTAGAACTTTCTGCAACGTGGCTTTGTGGACCGGCTTTGCCCAATAAGAGACGCAGGCTAATACAACAGCAAGGTCCATGCTAACCTCTTCATAACGCGTGACCCGGCGCAGAAACTCCTCCTGGGAGAACTCTCCATTAGCGCTGAAGCAGTCCTCTGATGTGGCGGCTAAGAACTGCCGCACTTCGTTGATAAGGAACTCGTGCAGTTCGATCGACGCCGACTCCGTCGCCAGGAGCGATTTGACGCGATGTACCTTCGCATCTATCGTCTCGGGTTGTGAGTGTTCTTCGGGATAGGGAACAATAATGATGTGATCTAGGTCGTTGTTCTCGGCACTCTCCAATTTTGTGAGATTAGGGGCACGGAAAATGAAGTCGCCGTCGCCGTCAAAGTATCCGTAATGGGGCGTCTGGTGGGAGTTCTTATCATTCGCGACCTTTTCGTAAACATAGGCCATCAAACCGTTTGCGGTTATGACTCCCTCCGGAGTAGCAGCCTTTCCACGCAGCCCCTCGATCAGATGACCTGTGAAGACGGAATGATTAGGTATAGGACCTCCAACATCGGCTACGACTTCATCCGCTTTGCCGGCAGTAAGCACCTGCCGCGAGTATCTTCGCATCATGTCTTTAAGAAAACGCGCGCTACCCGGCCGGAGATGTCGCGTCAGTGCAAGGCCACCGTAGCACGCATCCATGATGAACATAATATGTTTGGCGCGAATAAGTTCAGAGTTTCGGGTCAATTCGTCCCAGCGAATAAGAGTTGTAAGATCGGAAAAGTCCGCGTCGTAAGGGACAAGGAATCCAATCTCACCACGAGTTCCCGTTCTCGTATATCCATGTCCGGCGAAAAAAATAAGCAAACGTTCATCGACCTCTATGTCATCCCGCGCGAAGCGGTAATAGGCTTTGAGAATTCGGTCCTTGGTTGCATCAGCATCTGTCAAGTAAATAACGTTTTCTGTCGGAAACCCAAATTCTTCCGTGAGAATGTTATACACCTCGCGTGCGTCACTCACGGCATAGGAAAGTGGCGAAGCCTTCGCATACTTGTCGATGCCTATGACGAGGGCACGGCTATTCGTGTAATACGGTCTGTAGGGAAATCTGAAAGTGCTCATCAAGGAAGTTTCCTCCGAGTTCTCAACGAGCGCAGACTCATATCCTTCCCCGAGCTCCCCGGCGGGAAAAATGGAGGGAAGCTACTCTTCGTAGGAACTTCCTAGGTTCTTTCCTTCTTCTCTTCCTTCTTCGATTTGGGGGGAGGTGGAGGCGGCGGAGTGGGGGGGCTTCACTACGTCATCCACCGGCGGCGGATTGTAGCCAGCTAGTTTCTCCATCCCGCCTTGCGGCTGCCTCCCCTTGTTGAGTTCCGATCCCTTGTCTCTGTCACTCATGTTGATCCTCCTGCTTCTCCTTTGCATTTTCCTTTGTGATTAGCGTAAACTCTATGGAGGCGATGTCCTCCTTGATGAGGAACAAACCGTGGATGTTCAAATCGATGTACTTCTGATTCTCATCAATCCACGAAGGCCGGTAGAGATAGAGCATACCCTCTTCTGGAGTGTCGGAGTAGTACATGGGCCACCCGAAAACACGCCGGCCATCCTTAAGGTTCACTATAACATACCGTTGCTGGTCCGTGAAAACATCCATCCACACCGTTTCCCGCTCTGTCTTGCGTGTAACTTTGAGACGCCGAAGCAGAGCCATGAGGACGTCGGTAGTGATGAGAAAGCTTACCCCAAGGGGGATCAACAGCGAAAAGCCCAACATGGGCCAGAGAACCCGTGCGTTGTACTGAATGGAGTACACTGTCTTGTCGCCCACCTTCTCGGCAATTAACAGCACTGGATTCTGCTTCGTGACGGTCGCGATAATCGTGTAGATAACAAAGCTGAAGACCATCGCTTCAGCCACCCGGTTGAAACTGTCCTTGTCCTTTCTGACGATCAGCGTATTCAGGACAACGGAGGAGAGCAAACCAGGGATTAGGAAGAGCAAGATTCTCACGGTCTCACCAGAAAGGTCCATACTGTTTCCTCTCTCCTACGCTTCCCACCATTGGAATCCTGAACCATTCTTTTTTTTCGTCTCTTGGGGTTTTGGCCCTTTGTTGGGGCAGGTTCACTGGGTCGGACGGTGGGGGTGCTCTACCACGTTTAGAGGCCCAAGAGGATTAAAAGGTACCTATCATCACGGTGCCAATATAATCATCTTGGCGGGGCTGTCAAGCGGGGGGAGAAAAAGTGTACGGTAATGTGTGGGCCGGGGGAGGAAGGAAAATGCGGAGGGCCTGCGTACTGGGTCCTCCCATCCGGTTTGGCGGACGCCAAACCGGCCTCTCCCGCAAGGGGACAGGCGGGACGCATGTTGTCTCCTTCACCCGGCTTCGCTTCGATCAGCCGGCCTCTCCCGCGGTGGGGAGAGGCGTACTGGACCCCTCTTGTATGTCATTCCCACGAAAGTGGGAATCCAGTTGTTTCTTGCTGGACTGCTGCTTGCGCAGGAATGACACCTTCTCCGGCTTGCGCAGGAATGACACTGTGGCCCCCTCACCCGGCGGTGCCTTCGGCACCGCCGGCCTCTCCCGCGGTGGGGAGAGGCGGACTGGACTGCTGCTTGCGCAGGAATGACACATCAGGCCACGCAGACGGCCAATGGGCCGCTTCCTTGCGGTCGCGGCTCAAACGGCCTCTCTCCCAAGTGGACAGGTGGGCCGCCTGTCCTACCCCTCAGTGAGACGCCTGTCCTACCCCTCAATAGGGCAAGGGCGGCTTTGATGCCACGATCTCATGCGAGGAAGCCATCGCCGTAGACCTTCTATGCAGGTCTGCCCCGTTGAAGGTATTCTTCAAGGGACTCCAAGAGGAAATGGCGAACACGCTGGGCATCTGCCAGTGCCCGTTCCGCCGTGTTACGGTCCACCGCGGGAAGTTCGCCCGGATAGCGGATTTCCACACCAAAGGGGGTAAGCCAATCGGCAAAGGCAAGTTGCTCCGCGAGCCGCTCGTCGCGCCAGCGGACCAACGTTCTGAGGAAAGTAAGATCGTGCGTCTTGGGGAACTCAATTTGATGCCGCACTAAATACGCTTTTATGAACTTTTCGACCGCCTGTTGGCAGTGGAAACCGACCAAATCGGCGAATTCCCCTGGAGCTGCCAACAGGATTTGGGCGGCCTTCAGATCCCGCTCTGCCTTGGCAAGCCAGGCTTGGACAAAATCCCAAATAACCTGCTCACGATTTCGCATAGAGGATCCGTCCGTATTTGGCTGGTGCGTAGGCGATCCCCCCGATGACATCCTTGCTTTCTTCGTACTCCTCTGGCGTAAGGACAAACAGATCGAGCGGGATGTCCACAGGACCGATGATCTCCCGGAGCCTCACCGACCGCTCCCTGGGCGGTAGCGGGGTATCCATGATCACCAGAAAGTCAAGATCGCTCTCTGGCGTTGGGTTGCCGGAGACGAAGGAACCGAAAAGAATAATTTTTTCCGGCGCACAACGGGCCACAATCTTCTGAACGATTTGGTGGATCAATTCTTGCCTCCGGTACGTATCCCTCATGGGTTCCGTGCTCCGACGCGCAAAAAGTCCTATTGAGACCCTTTCTGGCAGCAGGGGCCAAGGCTCCGGCAGGCGGAGAAGTCCAAGTGGGCCTGAAAGAGTCAAGAGGACGAAAAGATACCCGCCTTTATTTGCTGGTATCCGCGCTGCTACGCTTCCTAATATCATCGCCGGGTTGTCGGAGCTGTCAAGCGAGGGGAGGAAAGGTCTTCGGGAATATTTTGGCCCGGGGGCAAAATAGGGATAGGTACGCCCTGCCGGGCTGCCGCGACCCGGCCAACCTGAATAGATAGACACCCTTTCCTATAAAGGGGAGACGGGATAGATTCTCTCTCAGTCGGTTGTGCGCACGGCAAACTGGGCTCTTCCACAAGTGGACAGGCGGGACGCCTGCCCTCCCCCTCGCCCGGCCTGCTGCGCAGCCGGCCTCTCCCGCGGTGGGGAGAGGCGTACTGGACTGCCGCTTGCGCGGGAATGACACGGTGCCCCCTCACCCGGCGGTACCTTGGGCACCGCCGGCCTCTCCCGCGGTGGGGAGAGGCGGACTGGACTGCTGCTTGCGCAGGAATGACACCTGCTGGATTTCTGCTTACGCAGGAATGACACGGTGGCCCCCTCACCCGGCCAGCCTGGACGGCTGGCCACCCTCTCCCGCAAGGGGAGAGGCGGACTGGACTGCTGCTTACGCAGGAAGGACACGGTGGC
>Ga0308389_1000183_pt1 | contig 48155 bp, 43 predicted proteins | sample Hotspr2Sample148_FD_202362 | JGI IMG/M metagenome (GOLD analysis project Ga0308389, IMG submission 202362) | Hot spring phototrophic mat microbial communities from Mushroom Spring, Yellowstone National Park, Wyoming, United States - 20040719_148 ... | reverse complement strand
GTGGCGCAGGGTCAACACGCTCTTGTCAAACTTGCACGTGAATTAGAACAGCACGGGGTACGCGTTCGCTACGCCATCCATCCCGTTGCAGGACGGATGCCAGGACACATGAACGTTCTACTGGCGGAGACAAATGTGCCGTACGAGCAATTGGTCGAGATGGAGGCGATCAACCCTGACCTACCGCAGGTGGACGTCGTCCTTGTTGTCGGCGCAAACGACGTTGTCAACCCCGCAGCACGGACGGATCCATCGAGTCCCCTCTGGGGCATGCCAATCATTGACGCCGATCGAGCGCGGAACGTCATCGTCATCAAACGGAGCATGAATCCAGGGTATGCGGGCGTTGACAATGTGCTCTTCTACCTTCCGAACACTTCGATGCTCTTCGGTGACGCAAAAGCGATGCTCGAAGCTGTCCTCGAGCGGATAAAAGGTCTCTGAAGAAAGTACCGCTCGCACGTGCGGAGTAAATTTGTTTGCACTTGGGATGTACAACGTTTAGCTCTTCCTAACCACGAACACACACAATCACCACGATGAGAGCCGATGATACTTTCCGATACTGAGATTCTGCGCCATATCGAGCAAGGCACGATTGTTATCGAGCCGTTTCGCCGTGAATGCCTTGGCACCAATAGCTATGATGTCCACTTAGGTCGAACGATGGCTGTCTATCAGGACTCCATTCTCGATGCACGGCGCCATAATCCTATCGTCTATATCGAGATTCCCGATGAAGGATACGTCCTCGAACCGCATCGTTTCTACTTGGGAGTAACAGAAGAATACACCGAAACGCATCTCCACGTGCCATTCTTGGAGGGGAAATCTTCCGTTGGACGACTTGGCATTGACATTCACGCAACGGCTGGCAAAGGTGATGTCGGGTTCTGCAATCACTGGACGCTTGAGATATCGGTCAAACAGCCAGTGCGTGTCTATGCAGGCATGCCGATTGGTCAGCTCATTTACTTCGAGGTGCGCGGCCAAATCGGGACATCCTACGAACGAAAGAGTACGGCAAAGTACCGCCGACGATCGCCACTGCCAGTTGAGTCCATGATGTGGCAGAATTTCACCGACCAGACGTGATGCACTGGCGTCTTTTCTGTGTGTTGCTCATTGTTGCGTATTCGTGCATGCCACCTCCTCCATCATCGGTGGAACATGTTGACGCTCAGCTGGAAGCGATCACCGTCGAGCAGGATGAGTACGTGCGTGCACCTCAAGGGGATTTTGCACTCCCAATTCCACCAGGCTGGACGCTGCTTCCCCCGCCAGACGGTCTTGCCGAAGGGACGCTCGGGGTCTTGCTCGATTCAACCAAGACGGCAGCAGTTGTTGTGCAACGGTTGCAACGAACGAAAGCGATCGCGACGGCGCTCGAACGGAAGGATGTGCGAAACCTTGCACGTGCGTGCTTTGAACGGCGCTTGCAGCGGACGGGCAGCACAATCCGATTACTATCGGATTTCCGCGTTATGGCGCGTGACAGTCTGCGGATGGGTACGTATGAATTTGTCGAAATTGTGCACGATTCAACCGTGCTCCGACGCACACGAGTTGCAGTTGTTCCGACACCAACTGGATCAGTGGTCGAAGTGGCACTGTCTCCGGTGGTGTTATCGCTCGATCGTGTGGCAGAGGAACGCACGCTGGACAGTCTCTTTGTGTTCGTCATGCAGGTTCTCCGAGTGCCATGAAATGCTACCGATGGTGGGAGTACGCCATCAGAGCTGCAGCGATCGTCGTCGTCACCATGTGGTATGGTAGCTATTTCATTCTGCGGCGTACGTTCGGAAGTCCACCGAGGGTAACGTATGCAATTTTCCCACGGTGGGCTCGGGCAGTCCTCTGGGCTGCTGGTATTCACGTCCAGGTAACAGGTACCGAGCACTTGAAAGAGAGAGAGCGCTACGTGTTCATTGCAAACCACGTGTCGCTGTTTGATATCCCGGTGATGCTCGTGGCATCGCCAATTCCACTGCGAATTTTCTACAAGCGACAGCTTGAGCGTGTCCCATTTTTAGGCTGGGCACTGAAAGCTTCGACCTTCATTTCTGTTCAACGGGAGCAGCAGCAAGCAGCAGGGAGAGCTGTCCAGCAAGCAGTAGAGTCACTACGTAATGATCCGGCGGCGCTCTTGGTCTTCCCAGAAGGAACGCGCAGTCCGAGCGGCGCGCTCGGTCACTTCCGGCGTGGTGCGTTCGTTCTCGCATCGGAGTCAAAGCGCACGATTGTCCCTGTCGCAATTGTGGGGACCGCGCAGATTCTTCCTGCAGGCCGGCTTCGCTTCTGTGGGGGGACGGTTCACGTTGTGTTCCTCGAACCGGTCGAGATGCCATCACACCAATCACGGCACGAATTCCGCACGTGGATGGAAGACATCCGCGCTCGTATTGCTGCGGTGGTAGAATACAATCGGTAACATTCTGATAGCGTACAAGTTGCAACGATGCAATGCAGGCTCGATAGTTTTGCCTCAAGATCAACATCAACCATGTCGCGAGGCACTAAACGCTCTCCGATGTTCGATGGTTACATCCCTCCTGCATTCGATTCCTTCCTCAACGACACCACTTCACGTCGGCATCCGATGGTGAGTGGGAAGAGCATGTTTCACCATATCACAATGTCCTATGCGATGGATTGCAACGTTTTTCCTCATCGCTGCTGTTGCGTACAGTCAAGGAGTTACGACAGCGACGATCTATGGGAAAATCACCTCCTCGAGTGGTGAGCCGCTGGCTGGCGTCACCGTCGTCGCCCGGCACGACCCCTCTGGAACTGTCTATGGCGCGACGACCCGATCGAACGGTGAATACACGATACCTGGGATGCGCGTTGGAGGACCCTACACACTCCGAGCCTCGATAGTTGGCTACCAATCGCAGGAACGCGGCGGAATTTACCTACAGCTCTCGCAAAGCCTCCGTCAAGACTTCGTCCTCTCGCCAAAAGATGTCGAAGGTAGAGAGGTTGTTGTCGTTGCAGAGCAAAGTCGGTTGTTGAACGCATCGCGGACGGGCGCAGGGACAGCAGTTGACCAACAGACAACGATGGCGCTCCCGACAATTACACGGCGGATCGAGGACATCGCACGTCTTACCCCGCAGATGGGGCAGAACATGAGCTTCGCTGGTCAAGATAACCGACTCAACAACATTACCGTCGATGGTGCCTACTTCAACAATTCGTTCGGTCTTGCGGGTCAGCCCGGTGATCGGACAGGCGTCGCACCGATCTCACTCGATGCAATTGATCAAATTCAAATCAACATTGCACCCTTCGATGTACGGCAAGGGAATTTCGTCGGCGCTGGCGTCAATACGGTGACGCGGAGCGGAACGAACCAATGGGTTGGGTCGCTCTACACCTTTTTCCGTAACCAAGATTTTGTCGGCACGAAAGCGCAAGATGCAACCATAGACCCGGGCACGTTTCGGTATTCGATGCTCGGTGCACGCTTAGGAGGTCCCATTCTGCGAGATCGGTGGTTTTTCTTTGCGAATCTTGAGACAGAATCACTGACGCAACCTGGCACAACATTCCGAGCAAACCGCGGTGAGCCAGTCGGGGGGACGATCACGCGTGTTCGGCAATCATCGCTGGATTCACTGAGCGCGTTCTTGCGCGATCGCTTCGGCTATGAGACCGGTCCGTATGAAGGCTACGATTTCAAGACGCCTGCGTTCCGATTCCTCCTCCGAAGTGATTACAACCTCGACGAGAGCAACAAGCTCACCCTTCGCTACGTGCACTTGGATTCGCGGACAGATGTGCTCCTATCGAACTCTTCCTCGCTTGGATTCGGCAACCGTCGCTCAAATCTCGATGCGCTCAATTTCAAGAATTCGAACTACGCAATCATGGAAAACATTCGCTCACTGGTCGGAGAGTGGAACTCGATCCTCGGTGAGCGAATGTCCAACCAGTTGATCGTTGGTTATTCGTACCACGACGAAAGTCGCGAGCAACCAACGACGCTCTTCCCGTTTGTTGACATCTTAGAGAACGGAACCACATACACTTCCTTTGGGACGGAGCCCTTTACTCCGAACAACGAGTTGCGGTATTGGTCTCTCCAGTTGCAGAACAACTTCACCTATTACGCGGGAGAGCATACGTTGACTTTTGGCCTTAGTGTCGAGCGCTATCAGTCCGAGAACGTCTTCTTCCCAGGCTCTCAGAGTGTGTACGTGTACAACTCACTCCAGGACTTCTACACGGACGCGCTCGATTACCTTGCGAACCCGAATCGGACGACCTCACCGGTGACGCTCCGTCGGTTCCAAGTTCGGTGGACGAACATTCCAGGTTTGACCAAGCCTATTCAGCCGCTCAAGGTTTGGTACAGTGGCGTCTATGCACAGGATGAGTGGAATATCCTCCCGAGTCTTCGCCTGACAGCAGGACTACGCGTGGACGTACCGATCTTCGAGAATACCGCATATCACAATCCCCAAGTGGATACGCTCACTTTCCGCGACGAAAACGGGAATGCCGTCCGCTACCGCACAGACAAAATGCCGGATGCAAACCTTCTCTGGTCTCCCCGGCTTGGCTTCAACTGGGATGTGATGGGTGATCGTACGACCATAGTTCGCGGTGGATCTGGACTATTCACAGGTCGGCCTGCATACGTTTGGATCTCGAACCAAATCGGGAACAACGGGGTGCTCACTGGATTTGAACAGCTCGACAACACGACTGCTCGCCCGTTCCATCCAGATCCAAACCATTACAAACCTGCAACGGTGACGGGTCAACCGGCACGGAGTTATGAACTGGCACTCACGGAGCCGACGTTCCGTTTCCCACAGGTGTGGCGTTCCTCGCTGGGTATTGACCAACAGTTGCCGTTCGGGTTCGTCGGCACTGCAGAGTTCCTCTACGCGCGGGATGTCAACGGGATTTACTACATCAACGCCAACCTGAAGCCGGCAGATACGGTCTTTGCGGGTCCAGATAATCGTCCGCGCTGGAAAAGTGGCAACCGCATCAACTCAATGGTGACAAGTGCGATCGTGCTCAAGAATCAGAATGTCGGCTATTCATGGAACCTTGCGTTTTCGCTCGAGCGCCCATGGTCGGACAATTGGTACTTCAAAGCGGGTTATAGCTACTGTGAAACAAAGAATACGGTTGATCCCGGTTCGATTGCGTTCGGTTCGTGGAATAACAACCAGCACGCAGGTGATCCGAATAATCCTGGGCTTGGATTTTCGGTGAATTCGCCGGGGCACCGTGCCTTCGTTGCCGCTTCCTACCGGTTCGAATACCTCGATTTGGGAGCGACGATCCTCTCAGTATTCGTCAACGGGCAGACTAACGGCAATGCAAGCTATGTGTATGCCGGCGACCTCAACGGCGATGGGGGTACAAGTAACGACCTTCTCTACATCCCGCGCGACAAAAGCGAAATGAACTTCCAAGACTACTCGGTCACTGTTGGTGGACAAACCGTAACGTTTACGGCGCAGCAACAAGCTGATGCGTGGGAAGCGTACATCCAGCAAGACCCGTACCTGAGCAAGAATCGCGGTAAGTATGCAGAACGCGGTGCGGTGTTCTTTCCGATGGTCTGGCGAGCAGATCTCAGCCTAACACAGGAATTAGCGGGCAACCTCTTCGGTGAACGTCAAGGCTTGCAGGTGCGACTCGATATTCTCAACGTCACCAACCTTCTCAACAAGGATTGGGGTGTTGGGCAAATCCCTGTGACGACGCAACCGCTCATCGCACGTGGTGTCGATAGCCAAGGCCGACCACTCTACCGCTTGCGCAACATCGGCGATAAACTCCTTGACCGCACGTTCCAACAGTCAGCGACGATCAATGACGTTTACCGCATTCAACTGAGCTTGCGATATACGTTCAACTAACCCAGCGCGCATACGGTAACGTCGCATCCAAAGTGTAACCAGGGGCGGTCTTGCGGCCGCCCCATGGTGCTTTGTATCATCTATCAGTCTTAGGTCAAAATCTTGTAGAAGACAAGCACGACGTAGTTTAGAGAAAACGGATTCAGTTCATGAATGTGCGATGGATTTAGTAGACGTCTCGCACCGCGAAAGCTATCTTCCCATCTCTATTGCGTGCTTCTCTCTTAGGCATTAATCTATTGCATTCGGATCATGATAGATGCTTGCAGACGCACCCTTGGAATGAAAGTTCATTTAGCAACTTTTTGGCGTTAAGTCTTGGCTTTACGACTCAGCGTTCGAATCTCGAATTTCAAAATAGTCTGAATCATGTCTGCCAAGTCAAATTATAGCGCCCGTAAATCATCCGACGACACTTCTCCTACCCGCGAAGTTTGTTTCATTGTTAATTCGCTCGACATTCTCGCTTAACGTCGAACGGTACAGTATGTGTAGTCGTCGCTAGTTGACTTAATCGGTGCTAATCTATAAAGGGGCAAGAGTACAATCCCGCGGGCTCTCCATGCTGTGGTAACGCCATCACGCCAATACTGAGATTGCCAGAAGTAGAGTGAAGAAATTTGTCGTCACTTCTTTGGATGAGCGATGAGTGGGTGGCTACCACCCAACTGCGATGGAACAAAAGAACTGCCGCCCGATCATGCTCGGGACGTACCGCGGTAGCGAGACGTCAAGCACATTGTTCACACCGACTGCAATGGCCACGCTCGGTGAGTCAAGCCCCAACGGCACGCTCTTTTCGACGCCAAGATTGATGACCCAATAACCGGGGACAAGCTCCTTGGGACTATCGAGCACTTGGCCAAGGTAGCGTGTTCCATCGTAGATGTCCGGGGTTGCTGCACGTTGCAGGTCCCCGAAGGCGCCGATATACTGCACCCGTAGGTTCGACCGCAGCTCCAATGGTAACACATCCCATCCGAGGCGAAGCGTTCCTGAATGGAATGGACGGTACCACAAACCGTAGTACTCACCGGGCCGGAGACGGCGGAATTCTCCAGTCGCTGGGATAAGGTAGCCTGCTGTCCCGCGAGCGATTGCGTCGAGCACGCGTTCGTCGTATGCTGCAAGCCATTGGTACGAGGCTTGCACCGAAAGCCGCTGCTCTCCGAGACGACAACTCGTTGAGGCTGCGAGCAGCAAACCATAGGTTTGCACGGCAGCGACATTGCGATAGGTAAACACGAGCGGTTGCTGTTGGTATGCAAAGTACTCGATGAGATTCCGAACGCGGTTGAAGAATACGAGTACATCGAAGAGGCCATGGTAGAGCGTCGAGCGACCGAGTGCAAGCGAATCGAACGTGAACGTTATACCAGCCATCATCGAGAGCGACTGTTCCGGGCGTAGATCGAGACCCAGCGTGCGTGCACCAAGCAGTTGGTAACCAGCGCCAGCTGGGCTGAATCGGATGTAGAGCTGACGCATATCCGGCGCACGAAACCCTTCGCCAATTGTTGCGGTGAGCGCTACCTGCGATGATAGCGCATAGCGCATCGACAGTCGAGGGAGCACAGGTAGCCCACCGAAGAGAACAGAGCGTGGCGTTCCAAATGCACTTGTCCAGTCAGAGCGTAGCGAGAGTGCATACGAGATCCGATTGAGCGGATTGCCCTCCCACTGTGCAAATGCTGCAATGGTGCGATAGAAGGGCTGATCTGGATAGCGTGTTCCTCGAGCATCATCCAAGAGTAGCTCGAACCCCGCCATAACACGGTTGCGAAGGGAGATGATACGGTCGAATTGCACGAATGCTCTTCCAGTGCGGCGCTCGAAAGAGTCGTTCTGTTCGGATCCACCCTTGGAGTCACCCAAAAACGTGTATCCTTCATGGTAAGAAGTCCCGTAGAGCTGCGCTGTTATGCGTCCGGCGGGTGTGAACCATTCGATCCCTGTCGTCAAGGAACGATCGAGCATCGCAAGAGAGCCGTTCACGGTGGTGATATCACCTGACTGAGCAAGGAGCAGATTTCCACGTGTTGTACTGGCGAACAGTCGCGCCGATGTGATCGCACGAAACGTTGTGTGCGGCAACCACCGAACACGTCCACTGAGCGTGTAATCAGTGCTGGCAGGGTACGGATATCGTGCACTACTATCAACCACCTCAAAAGCGTCCGCCCGACGTGCCACGCCATAGAGGGAGAGCTCCAGTTCATCGGAACCGTAAAGTTGTTCTGCTTGCAGCTCGGAATTGCCGCGGTTGAGGTAGCGCCCGAAAATTCGTCCGTGCCATCCGCTTTCCGGTCGTCGCGTGATGATGTTGATGACACCAGCTAATGCGTCGCCACCGTAGAGGCTCGACAGGGGTCCACGTACCACTTCGACACGCTCGATATTGCCGACCGACACGCGCTCGAGATCGAGGACACCTCCGACTCGACCCGTAAGCGGCTGGCCATCGACGAGGATAAGCGTGTAGTCTGGACTTAAGCCCATCATCTGCACGCCGGTTCGGACGCTCCCAGGTGCGATGAGCAATCCTGGCTGCTCGCGCAGAAGCTCACCCACGGTGGAAATGGCAGTGCCCTGTGCACGCTCGCCGCTGATGAGCTCCACTCGCACGGGTGCGCGTTCGAGCATCGTTTCTGCTCGGGTTCCAGTGACGACAATGGTTTTTGCTTGGTAGGCAGGGGTATCAGGCTGCGGAATCTGCTCGCGCCTTTGTGCGGCAGATGATGAAATGGTCGCAACGATGGAAAGCAACAGGAACAGTAGCAGCATCGCTTTTTGGGTGTGTGCGCACCTCAAAATTACGTCGCACGGTCAACATTTGTAAAAACACACGTACGTTCAGTAGCGGAAGTGCTTGATTGGCTCGCCCTTTTCACCAATTTCAGTCATTGCCTCGATGCCAATTTGGAGGTGCAGGTCGGCGTAGAGTTGTGTAACATTCCGGTCAGATTCTGCAGTCTTTATTCCTTCCGGCATGAGCGGAATATCGGAGACGAGCAGCAGTGCGCCACGGGAGATTTCGTTTGCATGACCAACGATGAAGATGGTCGCGGTCTCCATGTCAATGCCGATGACCGATAGTTTTCTGAGTCGCTCGCGGAAGGCATCGTCCCACTCCCACACGCGGCGATTAGTTGTGTAAACGACCCCCGTACGGTAGTCATGACCGTGGGCGACAATTTTATCGGAGACGAATTTGTGCAGCTTGAACGATGGCAGAGCGGGTACTTCCGGTGGGAGGTAGTCATTGCTGGTTCCTTCACCGCGAATTGCTGCAATCGGCAGAATGAAGTGCCCAATCTCTGTGGATGTTTTTAGCCCTCCACATTTTCCCAGGAAGAGCACACCACGCGGAGAGCGCGCTACGAGTAGATCCATAATCGTCGCAGCATTTGCCGAACCCATGCCGAAGTTGATGATCGAAAGTCCAGCACTATTCGTAGCCGTCTGCATCGGTTTGCCTTCGCCGCGGATGTCACAGTTGAAGCGCTCGGCAAATCGTACGATGTAGTCGTGGAAATTTGTCAGGAGGATGTAGTCACCGAACTGGTCAATTGCAGTGCCGGTGTAGCGTGGAAGCCAGTTTTGTGCGATTTCGAGCTTGGTTTTCATAGCTCATGGATACAAGATGTCTCTCACACGTGCTGGATCTCAACTGTTCAAAATTAGGCGGGCGCAATCGGTCAGGACGCAACGCGTTGGTTATTCACAAATGTCCACTTCAATTCCGGCACTTTACACTGAACGAGCAAAGTATATTTGCTGGCATTCATCCATTTCACCGAGAGGATACAATGGCAGCGAAGAAAGCAACGACGAAAAAAACTGCAGCAAAGAGCACCACTGCCTTGCGCAAAAAGGCTGCAGTAAAGCGTTCAGCATCAGCTACGCGCTCGATCAAATCAGCAGCGCAACCGTCCAAAACATCTAAACCACCAAAGTCCGCGACGAAACCTGCAGTAAAGAAAGCTGTTTCCAAAGCATCAACTACCGCGAAAGCCACACGGAAAGCCGTGGCGAAAAAGCCCGGTGTAACCAAAACATCATCGAAGAAAACAGTCGCCAAACGTACAGCCAAAAGAGTAGCCATCAAGCGAACGGTAGCGAAAGCCTCGCGAGCGGTATCGGGTAAAGCACCCACTAAAACGCGTGCTGGTGCGACGAAAGCAGCGCGTCCAACCAAACGCTTGAGTGCATCATCACGTACTGCGAAGCGAACAGTCGCAGCAACTGCGAAAGCATCTGCTCGTCGCTCAACGCCCGCTCGTGCAACAACAGGACGCACCGTTCGTCAACGCGCGCTGCAGCGATCCACTTCGACCACCACACGAGCAATGGCAAAACAACGTCCGGCGAAATCATCTCCTCCCTCAAAAAAAGTTCCCAAGAGCCCAGCGAAAGGAACAGCTAGGACACGTGCAGATCGAAGCGAAACCAAAGCTGCGGAAGAAACCACACGCCAACGCGTTACTGGACCAACGATGACTCCAACAACTCAGCCAACTGAGCAGCCATCACCGAAACCTGCGGTGCGTTACTCCGACGAAGAACTCGAGGAATTTCGTCAAATTATCCTCGCCGAGCGCGACAAGACGCTCGATGAACTGCGGATGCTCCGCGAGCGATTGGAGGATTTAACCAACTACGAAACCTCCGAAGAAACGGGTATATACTCGATGCACATGGCAGAGCAAGGCTCCGAAGCTTACGAGCGCGAAAAGACGTATGCGCAAATCCAGCGCATGACCGACTACTTGCGGAAACTCGACGAAGCGCTCAAACGGATTGATGATAAAACCTATGGCATCTGTCGTATGTGCGGGATCCTCATTGCGAAAGAACGTCTCCGTGCAGTACCGATAACCACGCTCTCCGCATCCTGGAAGCTTCGCGGTAAATGTCCCGAGGATGGGATTGACCGTGTAGGACCTGATGTAGGCGGTGAGTAAAAGGTATGCTACTCATCCAAGTTCTGCATCGTCCTTGATGGCAGCAACTCCTGAGTAGCAGACGGTTAGGTCACACCAGCCGAGGCAATCCAATGCACGCTGTCGTGCTCAGAGTGGGTCGCATCCTTGCTCTCACTGTAGAGCACATGCATCATCCATGATGCGTTACCGCTTCAGGTTGGTGACCTCCTGCAGCAGTTGATCACTTGTGGTGATCGTTCGCGCAGATGCTTCAAATGCACGCTGAGTCGAAATCATATCGGCAAACTGTTCTGTCAAATCCACATTCGATTCCTCGAGTGCACCACCAATCACACTGGTTGATTGAAATATCTCGACAGCCGTCCCAATGATAGGTAGTCCACTATTAGGCGAGACATTGAACAACCCATTGCCGTCACGACTAAGTCCACCAGGATTTGAAAACTGTGCGATCGCCAGTTGACCAAGTATTCCAGACTGTCCGTTGGTGAATAAGCCGATAATCTTGCCGGTGCTATCGATGCTCACGTTTTGCAGATAACCGGGAGGGAAACCATCTTGCTTGGAGACTGTCAGCGTGCTTGAAGCGGCAAACTGTGTGATGCCAGACAGTAAGTCACCTGCACGAGCAAGCTCGACCGTCAATGATTTGGTATCATCGTACGGTTGAGCACCTCCACCGAACACAGCATTCAAATCCGCGCCGGCAATACTGAAGTTCAACGGGGATGCAAGCGAGCCATCTGGGTTGAATTGGACGGTTGTCGTCGGCAGTGTCAACGCGTTGCCATCGAGTGTAGCACTCAAGTTGAACTCACCAGGATTGGCTGCTTTTGTGAACGTCAACTGCAAGATGTGTGTTTCCAACGTTGTCGTAGATCGTTACCGATGCTTGGGCTGTGTCACCGGTGGGAAGAGTTGCACTCAGATTCCCGGTGAGCGAGACCGATTCTGTCTGCCTCGGTGCTGAACGTATCCCTGGGTCGATCCGCAAGCCTGAAAGCTGTCGTTGGAGCGTGTTGAATACATTTGCATCCTTAACAGGACGACCGTTGGTATCTCGGACGATGTTGTAGCCTTGGACGATTGCACCCGTCGTACTATCAACAATGTTGCCGTCACGGTCAAGACTGAGTGCTCCAGCTCTGGAGTAGTAGTTGACGCCACTCGAGCGATAGATGAAAAATCCCTCGCCATTGAGTGCTGCATCGAGTGGGCGATTCGTTGTGCGGAGCGCCCCTTGCGCAAAGTTTGTGCGGACGGCGCCCATGTGCACACCTAAACCAATCTGGAGTGGATTGCGGCCTCCGAACACGTCGGATGGGCCTGTCGCTGCAGCGAGCGTTTGCGCTAATTGCTCGGCAAAGAGTGCTTCGCTGGATTTGAAGCCGATAGTGTTGACGTTGGCGATGTTGTTCGAAATAACATCGAGTCGCTGCTGGTGTGCACGGAGTGAACTCACACCACTGGTTAAGATCCGAAGAAGAGCCATATGCTATCCTCCACGATTAATGGTTGCACTAGTTGGCGGCAGGCTCGAAAGGTAACGCAGGGAGGTTCCATTTGGCGTGGATTGAGCGCATCGTCAATCAGTCGGATGCGCTGGTGGGTCTCCGTGCCACTTTCTCGGCACGGTCCAACCCGATTCCTGCTAAATCAAGACTGCCGCATCAATGTTGGTGAACACATTCTCCTGTGCCTTGTCGGCTTTGAGCGCTGTGATCACCGTTCGATTTTTAACGCTGATGATGAACACCATATCGCGGAGCATCACGAATGCATCGCGGACACCTTTCCGTTCGGCTTTCGCGATGGCACTCTCCAATCGAGTGATATCCTCCGACGTGAGGCTCACTCCCCGACTGGACAGTCGTGCATGTGCATGCGCTGAAAAGCGGAGCTTATCACTTTCGAGAATCGCCTCAAAACCGCTTGAGCGTTCTTCTGTTACATCCGAAGGTGTAGCCAGCGGTGCGAACGGTAAGGCGATCGGTTGGAGCTCAGCTATCTGCATGACAATCCGACTACCTGCGCTGGTGATGACATCCAGCATGCATTATCGTCGAACGAAACGAAAACTTGAGCAGAAGACTCTCAAAGAACCTACGAAATCTCGATGATGTTGCTGATCGGCACTTCGAGAGCGCTAAGCAGCACCATCAATCCATTACTCGAATAGCGGACGCCTGTGATCGTGCCTCGAACAAAGCTCGTTACCGCAACGTCGGCTCCATTCTTTGTACGTGCACGAATGCTGATTGAGTACGTTCCAGGGGGAACAAGTTGGCCCCGATCGTCGCGGCCATCCCATTCGAACGTGTGTGTACCGGCTGCTACCTCCGATGAAGCCAGTTGAATGCGCCGAACCAAGACACCACTTGCCGAGCGAATCTCTATAGTCCCCTCGACGGCAGATGTATCGGTGAGATGGTAACCCAGTGAGACGGCTTTTGTCCCATCGTATGAAACCTGGGATGAACTAACGCAGGCGGTCTTTCCGATGAGTGCGGGCGCCGAATACTGTGCAATCTGGAGCGCAAGCGATGCATTGCTTTGGAGCAACTGCTCAAGTGTGGTGTTGATGTTCTGCATCTGCTCCAACGCTGAAAATTGGGCGAGTTGCGCTGCCATCTCTTGATTCGACGCGGGATTGAGTGGATTCTGTGACCGCAGCTGCAGCGTCAACAGCTTGAGAAAATCTTCCTTTCCGAGCTGTTTCGTTGGTATTTTCGTCTGCTACTGCGGTGCCAGCTCATCGAAGAGCTGTTCGGTGATCGAACGAACCATCCCTGGCATCGTACCTCTTACATGAAGTGATCGAACTGTGTGTGTTCGCGATGTTGACGCTGACGCTGGCTAAAGGAACGCCGCTGGCGACGTCGCTCTGGATGCTCATCGCCAATTGCCAGTACCAGCTCGGTTGTGGACTGCTGTGGGTGAAGCGGTGCAGCACGATCATCTCGCATGCGAACGGCGATTGTGTTCGTTGCAACTCCACTTGCATGGAGATTTCTTCGCAATGCTTCGATCGTTTCCTCGACCAAGCGGAGAGCCGCCGCCGACGAGACGACAATCTGCACTGCTGTTCCCGTCACCTGCGGTTGAAGATGTACAACAATTGTGCCAAGCGATTCGGGATAAAGTACAATGCGCGCAACCGTTCCACGTGTATGGCTAAGCGTGGTGACAGTTGCACGGAGCACCGAACGAAGCCCATCGTTCGTACCCGTAACGGTTGGTATTGCATTCGGTGAAGAAGTGTGAAGTTCTTGGTGATCGTTTGCACCGTCAGCAAGGGGGGTGAGCGCTAACGGTGTGAGTTCTCGTAGGTCTTGCGTAATTGACTTTTGCGAATCGATGTGGTCACGGCGTGTACCATCCAGCGCGAGATCGAACGATTGAGCATTGCTTTCAGAGGGTGCATCCATGCGTTGTGGAGGAGGCTCCACCGTTAGTGGCGTGGTACTATCCGTGCGATGATTTGGCAACACGACTGGACGTTGGCTACTACTGTCATGCTGCGCTTCTGTAAGTGACGGCAGCACTGTTGGAGGCTCTCCCTCGACGAGCATAACGTGGTAGGTGACCATCGCTGGCGATGGCTCACGTGAACAAGTAACATGAACTGTTGCTTCGGGTACGAGCGATGAGGTTGCCTTCATCAACAGCTCCGCTGCTCGGTTGAGTGCTCGTTGAACTCCAGGAGCATCATTGATTTCTACATTCTGTTCACGTGGAATGGACTCTGTTTGGGGGATTATTCCTTGCAGGAAATGGGCAACGCTGTCAACTCCGAGGATGATGTCAGCCGCATGAGCAGCAGACTCCTGCGGCAAGTGAGGGTCGGCTTGATCGCTACCATCGAGAATATCTGATGGTGAATTGCAACATCGTGAACCCAGTGATTCGAGCAACAGCGCAAACTCATCGTCTCCGTTCATCAATGAACGTGGCAGAGCTGTCATCGAGCTGCTTCCGATCGATTCAGCAGAATTGCTACTCCCGTCAAGGTTTGGACAGAGGAGGTTGAGTTGAAAATCAGGCAACATCATAGTGATTCGATTGCATCCGTGCGATCATTGGTCAAGCAAAGTTGACGTCAGTGTTGCTCCAGTGCGGCAAGCGAGATCGCGAGTGCTTTATCCTTGGGTAGCTGCTAGAGCACGCGTGCTGCGGTCTTGCGTTTCATCAAGCGGAGGATCGCAGCAGCGTACGAGCGATCTGCATTGGCGAGAATTTGTGCAACCTCTGCCGGATTGGCGCGTTCGTACATTTCGGCAAGGACGTGGAGATTCTTTAACCGCAGTGAATCGCGCATCGTGGCGCGCTGTTCGTTGGCAAGTGTAGTGTTGACTTTGTCCAATTGAGCTTGCAGCTCGCCAAGTCGCCGGTGTTGAGCGGCAAGCTCACCGATGAGTCGTTGGAGAGAATCCCGAAGTCGCTGCGTTTCGCTCTGCAGCCGTGCCTTGTCCTTCTCCAGTTGATTGAGCTGTAGTTCCCAGACGGATAGTGGCACAGCGAGCGAATCGTGAGCGATTTGTTGCGAGAGCCCGAGCAGTTCTGGCTTGAACATATAGAGGTATCCACCACCGATGAGGAGGCAGAGAAACGATACGCTGGTGATGACAAGGAGGGCGACCAACTGCTTTGCACTCATAGAGTCGCTATTTCATTGTTCGTCGTTGTCTGCACGTATGCAGGAGTGAGTCATCAATGGGAAAGTGTTATGCTGCCTGATGACGTCGTCCTGCAATGTCATCGAGTTGGCGCTGCTCATCACGTCGTTCTTCGAGCATGTATTCCTCGTAGCGACGTTGCCGGAGACGCTCGAGAACATCTTGCTCTTGCATGCGTTCGGCAAGGCGAAGCTCGGCGCGCTCGCGTTCGATGCTCAAGAATTCCAGCTCGCGTTCGAGCGTACTAATCTGTTCAGCAAGGTGCTGCCGATGAGCATCGAGCACTTGGAGCTGATGAGCTGGAGTACAATCACTGTGAACTTCGAGCGCACGCATGCGTTCACGCAGCTGTTCGATCGCAGCTCGAAGTGATTGCTCATCGGCAGCAAGTCGCGCAAGCTCATGTTTTGCTTGCTCGGTACGATACTCACGGTAATGGAGCAACGGTTGCAACCGAAATCGGAATCGTGCCATCGTCTTCTCCGTACTGAGTGCGAACTAGTTCCACTGCATCGGCACTGTACGAACGTATCGTCGCAAATGCAAGAAACCTAAATGCTCACTACAATAAGTGCGCCAGACGTGCTAGCGGACGATGGTCGCGAGTGCGTGGAAAAGGGCTTGGTAATCCTCCTCGGTATACCATCCGCAATGACCAATGCGGAAGAGTATGTTGCGAAAGTCTTCCTGTCCCCGCGCTACGAGGATGCCGAACCTGTGTTCAAGCTCTTCGACGAAGTTTGGTATCCCCTCTGGAATGTACGCGACGGTGACTGCATTCGAACTGCATTCCCCGAAGACGTGGTAGCCTGCCTGCTCCAGACAGGCACGAACTGCTCGTGCTTGGTGTTCGTAACGTTCCCACCGCTGCGGTAAACCTTCCTGTTCGACAAGCTCAAGTGCGGCATCGAGTGCTGCTACAAGCGACACTGCAGGAGTAAACGGCGTCGTTCCGTTCGCAAGAGCATTGAGCGTAGCATGGAAGTCGAAGTAGAGTGTTGGGGGCGAGAGAAGAAACGCTGCACGTACACGATCACTTACCGCTACAAGACCAAGACCTGGCAGACCGCCGGTTCCTTTCTGTGACGAGGCGATGACCACGTCAATATCGAGGGCATCCATACGGATCGGATGGATACCGATCGAGCTGGTAGCATCCACGCAGACGATGATCTCCGGTGCACGCGATCGTACAAGCGGAAGGATGCGCTCGAGCGGAGCGAGAACTCCAGTCGAGGTTTCGCTATGCACAAGCCACAGACTCTGTGCAAATGGAGCGTTGTGTAGTGCTTGTTCCAGTGCATCAAGCGAGATATTTTCGCCCCATGCCGACTCGACACGGTGGACGCGTACCCCGAAACGCTCAAGCATCTGTGCCCAGCGTTGACTAAATCGGCCGTTCGTACAGACTATCGCTTCCGACCCACGCGCGTGGAGCATGTGCGCGATCGCCTCATGGGCGCCCGATGCTGAGCATGTCAACACTGCAACGGGATTGCTCGATTCGAACAGCAGTTGTAGTCGAGCTTGGACTCGCTCCATCAGCTCCGCAAATCTGCGATGACGATGGTAGAGCGGTGGCATCGCTGCTGCACGTAGCACTGCCGGATGCACAGGGACTGGACCGGGCGTGAACAAGTGTCGAACGGTGCTCATCAGACTGTCTCGGTAAGACATTTCAACACGTCATGCGAAATTCGGATGCGACGCGGTCGCCGAGGAGGCGACTCATGATTGCGACAATCTTCTCCTTAACGGTCATGGTTGGTGTCGGGACGTCAACGATGCCACCAGCTCTTGCAGCAGTGCAGCGCACGTTCGGGGTTTCTCCAGATGTCGCAGGAATACTATTGGCAGTGTTTACGCTCCCAGGATTAGTGCTTACGCCACTGGGTGGCTACGTTGCCGATCGTGTTGGACGGAAGGCGGTCTTAGTGCCATCGCTTGTTCTTTTTGCGGCAGCAGGTGCGGCGGTGCTGGGCGCTGAACGCTTCGAGCATCTGGTCGTGCTCCGCTTCCTGCAAGGGTGTGGGGCTGCATCGCTCGGTGCACTCAACGTTGCACTCCTGAGCGATTTCTTTGACGGCAACGAGCGTGTGCGATTGCTCGGATTCAACCATAGCGTCCTCTCAATAGGAACAGCTGTGCTGCCCGTTCTCAGTGGATGGCTCGCTACAGCACACTGGCGCTATCCCTTTGCACTACCGATGATCGGTGTGATTGTCGCAGCTGCCGTACTACATGTCATCCCGCCGATCCCATCGCGAGGCAACGAGCGGAACGATACGCCGCGCATGATGCGATCAGAGCGTGCAAGACTTGCAGTGCTGCTTGCTACGAGCGTTGCAACCTACGCGATTCTTTTCGGTCCGTTTCTCAACTACCTCCAGGAGCGGATACGACTTTTGGATCCGTTTGCGCCGGCACTCTACGAACGCATCGGCATCATGGTAGGGCTGATGTCTGTTGCAACGACTGTCGGTGCAGTCTTTGTGGGACGTTTGGGGAAGCGGTACACGCTCAGTCAGCTCCTTGTTGTTGCCTGTATGCTCTATGCCGTGGCGCAGATCTTGTTCGTTCTGTTGTCGTCGTATGCGTTGATAGCAATTCCGACCGTGCTCTTCGGACTTGCGCAGGCGATCAATCAACCTGTCGTCCAATCGCTCGTGGCAGAATTAGCTCCTCGCATGAGGCGTGCGACAATCCTTTCGTTCAATCGGACGGCGGCACTGGTTGGGCAAACAACAGGACCGCTTCTGTTCGGCGTCGTCTATCGGAGCGGTGGCCTTGAGGCAGTCTTTCTTTCAGGAGCAGCGCTTGCGCTTGTATATGCCGGTGTGCTCTGGCGCTGGCTGCGGTAAGGGTGGATTGTTTGGCACGATGCTTGCGGCAGAAGCGCTACACGGAAACGATCATCGCCACGGATGGCACAACGACCAGCACTCCTTGCAGCAGCGTCCGGTAGCACCAGTACACTACCGCCGAGCATTGAAGCGATGGTGGATGGCATAAGTCGCCACCGTGACTTTGCACTTGTTGTCGGTATTCTTGGCATCCTCGGTCTGCTCATCATCCCACTACCGGCATTCCTCCTGGATCATCCTTGGTCTCAACATTGCGTTGTCGGTGCTCATCTTGATGGTCGTGGTATACATCACGTCGCCATTAGAGATTAGCACCTTCCCGACGATTTTACTCGTCGCAACACTCTTTCGGCTCGGGATGAACATCGCAACCACACGACTCATCTTGAGCGAAGCCTCAGCTGGGAAAATCATCCACGCCTTCGGTACATTCGTTGTCAGCGGGAACTTCGTCGTCGGGGTGGTGGTGTTTTTGATACTGCTTGTCATTAACTTCGTCGTTATCATCAAAGGCTCGACGCGGATTGCGGAAGTTGCCGCGCGATTCACCCTCGATGCATTGCCTGGTAAGCAGATGAGCATCGATGCGGATTTGAACGCTGGGTTCATCGACGAGAAGGAAGCGCGTAGTCGTCGTGAGCAGTTGCAACGCGAAGCCGAATTCTATGGAGCAATGGACGGTGCCTCAAAGTTCGTCAAAGGAGATGCCATCGCTGGGCTCGTTATCACAGGCATCAACATTCTCGGTGGTTTTGCTATCGGTGTGCTCCAGCGTGGGATGGATTTTAGCGCTGCACTGAAAACATACACCATCTTAACAATCGGCGATGGTTTGTTCTCGCAGGTGCGAGCGTTGCTTGTTTCGGTAGCTGCAGGGCTGATCATTTCGCGAACAAGTTCGTCGGCGTCGCTCGACAAGGATTTGAGCACACAGTTGACAGGGAAACCGCGGCCATTGCTGGTCGTTGCGGGTGTTTCTCCTGTACTTGGGTTGCTTCCGGGATTCCCATTCTTCCCTTTGCTCTCTTGGGTGCTTCAATCGGTAGCATTGGGCTTCTCCGACAGCGGAAAGAGCTCTCGGCTGAGCGGGAAAAGCTTCGCGAAGAGCTTGCCCAAGCAGATGCAGCGAAAAAGACTCCTGAGCAACCGATCGAGGAATTGATTCGCGTGGACCCAGTGGAAATCGAGATCGGTTTGAACCTCCTGCCATTAGCCGATGAACAGCACGGTGGTGATCTCTTCCGACGCATTGCGAACCTACGCCGTCAGTTGGCAACAGAGCTCGGTGTGATACTGCCACCTGTCCGCGTGCGGCATAATCTGAGCTTAGATCCAGAAGAGTACGTCATCAAAATCCGTGGCAATATCGTCTCGCGAAATCGCCTCTACGTTGGAATGCTCCTGGCGATGAATCCAGGAATCGCAGAAGGGACACTGCACGGCATCGAAGTGCAGGAACCGATCTTCGGTTTGCCGGCACTGTGGATTCCACTCCACGAACGTGAAAATGCAGAGCTTGAGGGTTACACGGTCGTCGAGCCTGCGACTGTGCTCGCGACGCATCTTGCGGAAGTACTGCGACGCAATGCCGATCGCTTACTGAGCCGCCAAGAAGTCCGCCAACTGATCGAAGCGCTCAAGAAAGACTACCCAGCGCTCGTCGAAGAAATCACTCCCGACACACTCCCACTGGGTACAGTGCAGAAGGTTCTGCAGAACCTCCTCCGCGAACAAATTCCAATCCGCGATCTACCGACCATCCTCGAAGCGTTGCTTGAATACATCAAGGTCACCAAGAACACTGATGTTCTGACCGAATACGTCCGCCATCACCTCAGCGAAACGATCAAGCGTCTCTTCCGGGATGCAAACGGAACGATTCACGCTGCAAGTCTCGATGCATCGGTTGAAAACTTGCTTACGACAACGCTACAGAACAACACATCAGCGCAATCGAGTCCAACGCTGGGTCTTGCACCAGAGGTTGTCCGTGCAATTTTCCGTAGTGCTGGTGCAGCACTCGATCAACTAACGATGTTAGGGTATCAGCCGCTTATGATTTGTTCAGCGCCAATACGGCCGTACCTCTATCGTTTGCTGCGGACGCAATACCCAATCGTGAGCATCATCAGCTACAGCGAGCTTCCGCCGGAGACGGACGTGGATATCGTTACGCGCATCGCACTTGAGCCTCGCACAGAGCCTGTCGCTGCGTAAACGATTGGAAGGACGTGTAAGGCATGATTCACGGCGTTTCGACATCTTCCCATCGGCGCACATCGAAGATGAGTTGGCGGCAGAGTTCGCGGCCATGAGCATCAATCGTGTAGAGCGGCACAATCCGCGATGCGTGGACGATTGCTAAATCGAGCCCAGCTTCCACAGCGTAGTGGAGGAACACAGAGTTGAGAATGTGGCGAATTCGAGGCGCTAATCCGAATGAGCAGTTGCTAATTCCTAAGATCGTCGCCGCGCGTGGCATGCGTTCCTTGATGAGGCGGATCGCCTCAAGAGTTGCCCGTGCACTCTGGCGCAGATCTTCTTGACCAGAGCCAAGCGGGAAGGTGAGTGGATCGAAGATGAGGTCTTCTTCCCGCAGGCCGTGGACCTCGACAGCATAATTGCGGGTGCGCTCTGCGATAGCGACTTTCTTCTCTGTCGTGTATGCTTGACCTTCTTCGTCAATCGCGAGTGCAATGACTGCAGCACCGAACCGCTTGACAAGACGCAGAATCTGATCAGCTTTCTGCGTCCCATCCTCGAAGTTGATCGAGTTGATGATTGCACGACCACCGTAAAGCTTGAGTGCTTCCTCCACAGTGGCGACTTCCGTTGAGTCAATCATGAGCGGAGCAGTTATCGTGGTTCGGAACCGCCGGATGACCTCGTGCATATCGCGTCGTTCGTCACGCCCAACATAGGCAACGCAGACGTCGAGGATGTGAGCTCCCTCGCGGAGCTGCTCATTCGCCATCGCTATCATTGCGTCGTACTGCTCTGCAAGGAGGAGCTCTCGGAATTGTTTGGATCCGTTCGCATTGCAGCGTTCACCCACCAGCAGTGGCGGCTGTTCGATATGGAGTGGAACACTGGTGTAGAGCGAACTAACGCTTTGGACAAACGCGACCTGTGCGCGGCGCTCAGCTTCCGAGTGACGGATGTGTGGCTGGGTGTTGTAGTCGGCAAGCCATTCCGCCAGCAGGCGAATGTGTTCAGGGGTAGTACCGCAGCATCCACCAATGATGCGGACACCAAAATCGTGGACGTACCGTTGCATCCAGGTGAGAAGATCCTCCGGGCGGAGCGGATAGTGTGCGCGACCACCGATGTTATCCGGTATCCCTGCGTTGAGCATCACCAGAATTGGTTTTGGCGAATGGGCAGCAAGGTAGCGAGTGTGTTCTTCCATCTCTTTGGGACCGGTGGCACAATTCAACCCGAAGGCAACGATGCGTTCGTAGGGTTCGAACGTCGTCAGTGCAGCGGCAATGTCGGTGCCCATGAGCATCGTGCCCGTGGTTTCGATCGTGATGCTCACAATGATTGGAATAGTCCCACAGCGCCAATCCAGCGCTTGTGTTGATCGCCAGTCGTCAATTGCTTGTTCTGCTGCTGCCAGTGCTGCTTTGATTTGGAGAGGGTCTTGGCACGTCTCGATGCAAAGCAGATCAACGCCACCGTCAATCAAACCTCGCGCTTGCCAGTAAAAGGCTTCGCATGCTTCGTCGAAGCTGATGTGGCCTAAGGAGGGAAGCTTTGTGCCCGGTCCCATTGAACCAGCGACAAAACGCGGTCGCTCCGGCTGAGAGTAGGAATCCGCTACGCGTCGTGCTAACGCTGTAGCGGCACGGGATATTTCATAGGAACGGTCTGCAATGCCATACTCTGCGAGAACAATTGCTGACGACCCAAACGAATTTGTTTCGATGACGTCCACGCCTGCCGTCAAATAGGCACGATGGATCTGTTCGATCACGTCTGGGCGTGTCAGGCAGAGCAGTTCATTGCAGCCTTCGAATTGTCTGCCGCCGAAATCCTCGCTCGAAAGTTCATAACGCTGGATTGTCGTTCCCATCGCACCATCGAAGAGCAGGACACGTTCATCGAGTGCGCTGAGAAATGGATGTGGTGTACCCATCGTGTTGAATGCATACGTGGCTCTCGTGGTGCAAAATAGAGAGGTCGTTGCGCTGGAGATTGCACGTAAAGGGATCGAGCCAAGGATAATTGAACGTAACGTTCGAGGTGGGACAGCGGAGAGAATGTATCAGGGGGTGGTTTTTCTCGAGCGACGCCTTGTGTCTCCACGGGATTGTGCGCCGTGCGATGCAGTTTGTCGCACTCTCACCAGATACTCCGGTCCAAGAAGAATTGCCAGTTGTATTCGCGTACGGTGAAGTCGTTGCCATGTTGTTGTTTCATTGCAATGGAGGATCGATGCAATGTCTGCTATGTCGAACCTATCGCACTCAGCAGCAGTACGACAACATCATCGACTTTCAGAGTACCCAGCGCTCCGACGAGATCGACATGGATAGCAGCGCGAGAGAAAACATCCTCACATGGGTCGCGTCGATCACTGTCGGAGGCGGTCATTGTAGGGGACTCTGTCTGTTCATTGTTCGGTGGAGCACGGTCTGCAAGTTGCGATGCGCTGGTTCGCTGCTGTTTTCGTCGACGATGGATATTGGAGAGTTCACCACCTGTCCAGCTGAGAATTTTTTTGCATAGCTGATCATCAGGAAGCGGAGCTAACGATTCTTCGGCGTCCAAACACCGCACGATTGCCGAGTGGAAGGCATCCATGCAATCATCTGTGCTCCATGTTCGGAAACGAGAATGGAGCAACGGCATGCACAGATCGTAGATGATCGCGACGCGCTGGCGCCATTCTACGCTCGGCACAGGATTGCTCGATTTGCGTTGATAGCGGCGACGAATCATGGATCAAGTTCTTCGATTTACCGGGAGCGATCGTCGTCAATTTTGGCAATGCTTTGACTTGGTTGTGTGTGCAATGATGAGATTATTGAACGAGAAAACGATTCCAACGATAACGGTGACTACTGCAAAAAGCTTAAGACATGGTTCGTTGCGTGTGTTTCAGATCTCCACGTAGATATGTGCTCAAAAAACGCTCACTGCCGATACCCACAAAATACAGAGACTCGAGCTTCCTGGGTATGCGTCGTCGCAATACTTCTCTCACACTCAGGATTAAGAGCAGTAAGAATGCGATAGCTTCCTCTAATTGAAGAGGGTGAATTTGCGAACCATTTGAAGGAGATAACGACCATTGAGAGGGTATGCTCACCAGCGTCGTTGTAGATCTACCATAACAACATCCTGCCAATGCGCATCGAACGTTATCCAAAAAATGTAATAGAATCAATGAAGGCAGATGAGTCGCAGCACTCGGAGTATTCTCACCAATTTCGAATTACAGCAATCTGTTCGCGCAAGCGCTGCTTGAACTGTTCGACGCTCAAGTTTGTACCGAATCCGAAGTCGTCAGCCGGATCTTGCACTATCCCATCCACGATGGGGTAGATGCCAAAGCCACACGAGCTTTCTCCTGATCCTTCCCATTCCAGTCGAATGGGATCTAACGTATAATAGTCGACTTGTGTTGAGTCTGTCGAACGGCACGCCATGTTGTACCGAAGGAAGACGATGTATTCGCAACCTGGTAGAAGTATTTCATCCAGGAGAGCAGGAGAGACTAGATTACCCTGCGAGTCTGTTTCAATGATGACGACATCCCCAGTCCAATGTCGGAACCAGTGCGGACAGTATGTAAACTGGAGGCACCGTCCGCTGTCGAGCGTTTGACGGTTGTTGGAAAGCCAGCCACGCAGGAACGCCGTATTGCACAGGGGTGCGACTTGACCCTTGATAACATCCTCTACGACGCAGGATGTCGTAATACACATGCTTTTCCTACGTATCTCTGGTGGTGCAGGAAGTCGTATCTGGACAGTGTCAACGACTTTGATATGAAGGATGTAGTGAGAATAGAGCAACGCAAGATTTCTCCGAGCTTCTTTGATGTTGCTCGATGCTTTGATAATGTTTTCAATGAGAATTTCCTCCCAGTGCAATGGTGATGGTTCGCTGATTCGAAACTTCCAGATCCGAGAGATGTACAACATTGGATCGTAGTCTGCCAATGCATACCAAACACGAGCGATCTTTCTGAGCGTGTCGTTCCACAACGTTTGCCGCTTAAGAAAATTGATTAATTCCCCTTCTGCATGTTGTGGGAGATGGTATTGGAATGTATCCATTGCAATGTATCCAATGAGAACATCGTATGGCATGTAGATCGAAACAGGTGGTTTCTGTGTCGGTCTTTGCAGGTGGTAAACCAAATACGGGTATGGTGGGTTGCATGGATTGATTGGCTGTGCCAAGCTATGCCTAACAACGACCACGGTCATAGTGACCAAGAGAAATGCTTTCATTGTTGCCTCCAAAGTAACATGGTTGTACTGTGACGTGCATTGACGGACGAAAGTATTGCAATGTATGTGCCCGCGGGTAAAGTTTCGAGTGAATATGGTAGCGACACCGCGTTCCAGTTTGTTCTCAAGAGAATGAGTTTTCCGCTCATGTCGAAAATAGCAAGCTGGAAGAGAGGAGGAATAAGTAGTAGTGAGCTTGTAAGCGATACTCCCGATTGATTCTCAAAATTCATGACAGGCACGATACTTGGGCAGTAAAGCTTTGCAAACATGCACTTATCATCGATAGAAAGTTCCTGTGCATCATTTGCGATGGCGTAAGGATCCATAATCCCAGTGCTTGGTACTTGATCGGGGCAGTTGCCCTCATTGTAATGCCGTAATCCTAAGAAATGCCCAATTTCATGTGTGAGAACATCACATAAGTTGTATCCATGATGATAAGGATATATTCTTCTGATGCGCAATTGAATGTCGTTCGCATATAACACATTACTAAGTAGTTGGCTGTTAAAGAGGAAAGAGCGGGAATTGCCATCTTCATCATATCTGAGAAATACTGGGGTTAGGTTCACCATAATGTATGATGTTTCACAGTGAGGCTGACAATTCTGACCAAAAGAAATATTGAGCCACGTATAAGCGATAGCACGGCTCGGATCCTGTATGAAAAGTCGCGCGTCCTTAATGAACCCGACGCGTAATGTGCATTGACAGGGTAGAGACTGCGTGCCACAAATACAAAACCAGCGATCTATGCACCCAAAGTCATTTACGATGAGATCACTCTGAAAAACAACGATGTCTTCTCCGTTGATTCGTATTGATATTGTATCTGGTGGCTGGTAACTTGCCGGATCGTCTTCGTCGAGATAGTATCCTAAACACACTTTACCGGGAAACAAAACCGGATACCATGGAACATCCACCTCGTGTGGATTCTCAACGCAGAAAAGATCGCGACGAATTTCATTAGGATTGCAGAAAAGACAAGGATACTTCTTGTTTGGGCAGTTGATTGGCTCCCCACACGGTTGGGCCGAGCAGTACGTTGCACACTCGATGCACAATAACAGTGCGATGCTGAACTTCCAGAGAGTACCACCGCAACCTGCCACAGCACCGATGATCGTCTTCAGTGCGGAGCGTCCACTCGCTGCGGGAAGCTTCCCGACTGCATGGCTGGGCAAAAGAAATCTCACCACCACCACCGGAAGGAGTTGAACACTGTTGCTTTCGACGGAACGGAGTATTTCACCCCGTTCCTCTATAGTGTCTTTAGTCACGAAATCGCTCATTGTGACAGTGTGTGTTATCATTTTTTCGGAGGGTAATCTCTGGATGCCATTGCACAGAGAACGAGGAGCCTTTCTCGATGAGTAGCAGCACTCGGAGTATTCTCACCAATTTCGAATTGCAGCAATCTGTTCGCGCAAGCGCTGCTTGAACTGTTCGACGCTCAAATTTGTACCGAATCCGAAGTCGTCAGCCGGATCTTGCACTATCCCATCCACGATGGGGTAGATGCCAGAGCCACAGGATGTACGCTCGGATGGGCGATTACTGATCTCGATAGGACTGAGATAGTAGAAAACACTGCTATCGCTCCAACAAGCGATTCCAAAGTCGAGCATTACAATTGCATCAGTACCAGGTACTATAATGCGACCTAACCTCTCGCTTTCATTGAGGAATACTACATCGATATCATTGCCTCCGACATATCGGAACCAGCCTGGTGAATAGCTGAAGAGAATGCACCGTGATGTGTTGTGCCTCATCGTACGTTGATCGGAAGCATTACGCTTTGGCAAGAATACTCGCCTAGTCGGCTCTTCATCATCACATGGCACCAACACTTGGCCTTTGAGTACATCGAGAATTTCTGCTGATACTATTATTCTTGTTTGACCAGTATAAGTAGATTGTAATTCCATGGTGTCCAAGACTCGCACGTGGAGGATGTAGCTAGAGGTAAATAATGCCCGATACAGTCGCTGCTTTTCAAGGGAATCTTTCCAAATTGTCGGTATGAGTGTTTTCCGAAACTCACTACTAATTTTCCACGGGGAGTTAGAGCTTCCGCGCATGTACATAATTGCCGACCGCAGGAGAATAGGGTCGTAATCAGTCATTGCATAGAAGACTCGAAGTATTGCTCGTGCTGTATCTGTGAGCGTTTGCTGGCGCTTTAGCAGCGAAATAACCTGTTCTTGCGCTTGTGGCCTCGGTGCACGATGCAAGGAATCAAGTGCCACATAGCCCAGCAGCACATCATAGGGCATGTAGATACTCAGCGGTGGGTATACCGCGGGGTCGTCGATACGATAGACCAGGTCCTCAATGTATGGTTCATCGCAGGGAAGCTGCGCAAGGGCGAGCATCTGCATCCCTACCATACCGCTAACAACCAAGGAGAAGATACGATGCATTGCCATGGGAAAGCCTCGACCAATAGTGAAACAATCTGGCGGATGTTATTGCAGTGGTATAAGAGTATATTTAGCGGTTGTTTGTTGTGACTCAATTATCAACATATACATGCCTTGTGACAAATGTTGTGTGTGAATGAGTACGATATCCCCATTCCGTTCCGCATGGACTGGATAGCAGCGTCCAAGAACATCGTACAAGTAAAATTGCTGATCATCCGAGGTTATGGTGGGAGGAAGTGGGACCACAATGGAGCCATCGTAGAGAACAACTACCTTGCCTGGGTAGCGGCTTTCATCGACGGGAACAATACCTGGGCAGTAAAGCTTCGCATAGGCGCACCTATCGTCTTGGCTCAGATCTCGTCGCGGTTGGTTAGCTTCTGCAGTCGCATTCATTATTCCACTTGCATGTGGACAAGCTGTGTGATGCCCCAATCTGTAAAGGTGACCTATTTCATGAATCAGAACTTCGCATAAGTTCCAGGCCATTAGAGTATCGCTAACTCTATTCCTTACTGCGTCCCACAACATATCGTTATAGACGATATTTGGGTATCTACCTCTCCGTGGAAACAGAAAACGTTTTGTCATATTTACCACGATTTTTGAGCCTGGGTTAAGGGGAGATGCTTCACAGTTGAGCTCGCATGTATTCCTCTGGAATTGACTTATTGCAAGTGCAATGGCACGATCGGCGTATCCCCGAATGTAATCATCATTTTCATCAGTAACAAATAGGACCTCTATTAAACACCTGCATGGATATTGCTGTTTTCCACACACACAGTCCCATTTACCCACTGCACAATCGAAGTCATTGTTTACCAGGTCTGGGCGAAATACTGCGGCTTCGCCACCGCCTCGCTGAGGCCATACGTAGGTCGTTGCTGGTTGATACTTCGGTATAGGCGAAAGAAAGAGGCAAATACGACCAATAGCATGAAGAGGTATCCAGCCCTGCTGGTAAGACCATGGGTTCCGAGCGCACTTATCCTCGACACCTGAAGGAGTACAAAAACGGAAGCGGTACTCCCGGTCGGGGCAATTTATCACATCCCCACACGGTTGGGCTGGGCAGTACGTTGCACACTCGATGCACAATAACAGTGCGATGCTGAACTTCCAGAGAATACCACCGCAACCTGCCACAGCACCGATGATCGTCTTTAGTGCGGAGCGTCCACTCGCTACGGGAAGCTTCCTGACTGCATGGCTGGGCAAAAGAAATCTCATCACCACCACCGGAAGGAGTTGAACACTGTTGCTTTCAACGGAACGGAGTATTTCACCCCGTTCGTCTACAATGTAGATAGTCACGAAATCGCTCATTGTGACAGTGTGTGTTGATGGGGAGCGATTCGGCGATTTTGTCGTTGTAGGGCGAACGCCATCAGCTACTGGAACAATGCTGAGTCAGCCTGCGATGTGTGCACTCTTGCAACTTTTTCTTGCGCACTGCGTTTGTGCAGGTGTTCGTGTTGAACATCCCTATGTTGTTGATGGTGAAGGTGATACTCTTTGCGGTTTATACGACGTTCTCGCTTGCGCAAACAGCGGGTGACGCAACCAGAGTCTATACGCTCGACGAGTGTATCACTCTTGCGCTACGGGATAATCCAACGCTGGCTCGCGAGCAGAAAGCAATCGAAATCAGCCAGAATGCGCTCACGCGAGCGTTCGGCTCATACTTACCCTCGCTAAACGCATCGGCTGGGTACTGGCGCCAGTTGAATGTGGAAGGCGGGCGTGCAGTCAACATCGGAGGGCAAGTGTTTGTCCTTGGGCCTCCCGATCCAAATTCGTACACGATTAACGCTGCTGCCTCCTACACACTCTTCAATGGTTTTGCTCGTGAAGCTACGTATAGTCAAGCGCACGATGAGCTCAGTGCAGCCAGCTTGAGCTACGAACGCACGCGTCAACAAATCATCACGCACGTTCGAACTCAGTATCTCGACGTGCTCCGTGCGCTTCAGACGGTACGCATTCGGAGAGACAATCTCGAGATCGGCAGGCAAGAACTTGCGCGTGTCCGCGCACTCTACGACGCTGGCCGCATACCAATCACAACGGTATCTGCGCAAGAAGTTGATGTCGGTACGCGTGAGTTAGACTTGCTCACCGCTGAACATGCACTGGCACAAGCAAAAGCTGCACTACTTGCAACGATGGGGCAGCCCCCCGACCAGAACGTTGAATTTGCGGAATCATCCATTCCTTCAACTATTACCGATGCCGACATCGCAGCCTTCCGGAAGGAGATTGGCTCGCCAGCTGCAGCACTTGCAACGGCGCTTGAGCGACGCAGTGACCGACGCTCACTCGATGCACGCGTCCATGCCGCAGATAAAGCCATCACCGTTGCACAAGCTGCCTACCTGCCGCAAGTGAACCTCAGTAGCGGGTGGTCGTGGTCGAACACACGCGTCGCGCAGTTCGCCGAATTCGGACGCTACTTTGTGAGTCTGAACGTACAAGTTCCGCTGTTCGATAACTTCAACACAGCTACTCAGCGACAACAAGCAGTCCTCCAGATGGAGCAACGCCAACTCGACCAGCGACAACTTGAGCTTCAAATCCGCACTGAGGTACGTCAGGCACTGCTCGAACTCGATGCGGCAGAAAAGCAGCTCGAGATCACCGAACGTGCGCTGAAGGCTGCCGAGCTGAACTACAATGCTGCACGGGAGCGCTTCCAGCTCGGTGCGGGCACTCAGCTTGAATACTTGGCTGCGTCCAACCAATTTGTTGCCGCGCGGATCAACCGAGTCTCGGCGATCTACGCCTACCATGCCGCGCGCGCACGCGTCCGCTTTGCACTTGGTACCATTGAGTAAAACTTTGAGCAAGCCACACCGATGAAACAACAATCCAAACGTCGCCGATGGATCATCATTACCATCGTCGCCGTCGTTCTTGCTGCCCTTGGAATTGCGATTTCGTTCCGAAGTACGAACACTGCGATTGAGGTACGCGTTGATACCGTCTCGTACCGGAGTATCGTGCAGGAAATATCCGCCAGTGGGAAGATTCAACCCGAAGTCGAGGTGAAGATATCCTCTGAGGTCAGCGGCGAAATCATCGCCCTCACCGTGAAGGAAGGCGATCGCGTGCGCCGTGGACAACTGCTCGTACGAATTCGTCCGGACCTGCTCCAAACACAGTTGGAGCAATTCCGTGCAGCAGTCCGTGCTGCAGAGGTCGGCATTGACATCGCAAAAGTGGAGCTCGACCGCTCAGAGCGCGAGCTGCGTCGCACCGCGGAGCTCTATGACAAAGGCATCGTCTCAAAGCAGGAATTCGAACTTGCCAAAGCAACCTACGACCGTGCTGCAGGGCAGTACCAATCCGCCTTAGCAGAAAAGACGCGCGCTCTTGCCTCACTCCGACAGGCGGAGCTCTCGTTCAATCGCACAGAAATTTATGCTCCCAAGAGCGGGGTGGTTACGAAGTTGAACGTCGAGATTGGCGAAAAAGTCGTCGGGACCGCGCAGATGCAGGGCACCGAGCTCCTCCGCATTGCTGACTTAGATACGATGAACGCACTCGTCGAAGTCAATGAAAACGACGTCGTGCTCATCCACCCTGGCGATACTGCACATGTGCGGGTTGATGCATTTCGCGATAGTGTCCTAATCGGGCAGGTGTTGGAGATTGCGCATTCTCCAATCGAAAAGGCAGTCGGTACACAGGATGAAGTTGTCAACTTCCAGGTAAAAATTCGTCTCCACAGTCGTGACGAGCGGCTACGTCCAGGGATGACCTGCGTGGCAGACATCCGCACTGCTCGCCGGGACCGTGCTCTTGCAGCACCAATCCAAGCAGTGACTGTTCGGTACGATACCGATACCGTCGAAGGCAACCGCACAAACCGCAAAACGAAACCACCGCAAGTGGCATTCCAGGTCGCCGGTGATCGAGTCCAGCAGCGGGTTGTCCAAACGGGCATCAGCGATCGGGACTTCATCGAGATTACCTCTGGCCTTTCGGTGGGCGATGTTGTCGTCTCGGGACCATACAGTGCTATCACCCGTGAGTTGCGTGATGGTGCTCGTATCCGAATCAAACCCACTCGATCGAGCGCGGGAGAACGGCGATGAACGCACCACCACTCATCGTGCTCGAGCAAGTCACAAAGAACTATCGCATGGGCAGCGAGATTGTCCACGCACTCCGTGGCGTTGATCTTGTCATCGAGCCAAATGAGTACGTCGCGATCATGGGACCCTCGGGTTCCGGGAAATCTACGCTCATGAACATCCTTGGCTGTCTGGACTGGCCGTCGAGTGGTCGTTACATCCTCGATGGTACAGACGTCTCCATACTCGATGATGCTGCGCTTGCGAGAATTCGCAACCAGAAAATTGGCTTTGTCTTCCAGACGTTCAATCTGCTCCCGCGTGCGACTGCTCTCAAGAACGTCGAGCTTCCGCTCATCTATGCTGGCATTCCTGCAGACGAGCGACGCGAGCGTGCTCAAGCAGCTCTTGCAAGCGTCGGCTTAGGCGATCGGCTTCGACACAAACCACCAGAACTCTCTGGTGGCCAGCGGCAACGCGTTGCAATCGCTCGTGCACTCGTTACTCGTCCTTCGATCATCTTAGCTGATGAGCCAACGGGCAACCTCGATTCGAAAACAGGTGCGGAAATCATGGAGCTGTTTGAGCACATTTGGCGCGAAAACAATACTGTCATCCTCGTCACACACGAAGAGGAAATCGCTCAGCACGCACGCCGCATCATTCGTATCCGCGATGGACGTATCGAATCGGACATGCCCACCGATTCACGCGTCGTCGTACCATCTGGTGAATACCGATGATCCGTCGTGTGACAGAGCTGACCGACATAGTCACAAGTGCCATTGAATCTCTTCGGGCAAATCCGTTGCGCTCGTTCTTGACAGCGCTCGGTGTTACAATTGGTGTTGCGTTCGTATCGCTGATGGGATGGGCACTGCGAAGCCTCGATGCTGCGTGGGAGGCAACCCTTTCGACACTTGGTCAAGACATGCTCTACGTGGACAAGTGGAATTGGGCTGGTGGTGGCAACTGGCGTTCAATGATGAACCGTAAGAATATTACCATCGAGCAAGCAGAGGAAATTGCTCGCCGTTTACACAGCGCGAGCATGGTGTACTTCAGCGCTGACGCTTGGGGGAAATCTGCCTCGTATGGTAGTACAAACGCCACTGGACTTGTCATCGAGGGGACGATGGCTCGCTTTGGCTTCCTCCCAAGCGTAACGCTCGTCGATGGTCGGTTCTTCACCGAAGGGGAGGAACGCCAAGCTGCAGCAGTTGCTATCATCGGCGATGGTGTGCGCAATGCACTCTTTGCCAACCGTTCTCCCATCGGTCAAACGATTCGAATCGAAGGACGCCCGTTTCTTGTCATCGGTGTCATGAGCAAGCGCGGTACGATCTTCACCGATTTCCTCGACCGGACGATTTACATACCGCTCCCAGCGTTCTACGGCCTTTACGGGCGACACAATCGGAGCATGACGATCGCTGTCAAAGCGCGGTCACCAGAAGAGCTCTCGGAGCTCCGCGACGATCTACGAGGGATTGTCCGTTCCGTTCGAATGCTTCCGCCCGATGCACCGGACGACTTCTCGATTAATGAAGCACAAGTCTTCCGTGATCAGGTAGCAACGATTCGCTTAGTCATTTGGATGGTGGGGATTGGATTGACGGCACTTTCCTTTTTAGTCGGCGTCATTGGCATCACCAACGTCATGTTCGTTACGGTCGTCGAGCGGACGAAGGAAATCGGCATCCGTCGCGCAGTCGGTGCGCGTCGTGGCTCGATACTCGCACAGTTCCTGACGGAGGCAATGTTCCTTTGCATTGCTGGTGCAGCACTGGGAATCCTCTTGGCCAGCGGGCTCGTTGCCATTGCAACGCTCGCGATGCAAAGTCAGCTATCCTTCCTTGTACCGATGGTACCGCTGGATATCCTCGCACTTGCAGTCGTAAGTTCGATTGGAGTCGGCGTCATTGCCGGCTTCATCCCAGCACTCCGTGCAGCGCGACTCGATCCGGTCGAAGCATTGCGGTATGAAGCATGACCATCGGTGAGTACTTCTCTTCCGCATACGATACGTTTCGCTCGCAGCCTGTGCGAACAGCGCTTACGTTGGTGAGCATTGCCATCGGGATAGTTGCAATCGTCGGTGCAGGGAGCGCATCAACGGCGCTTGAACGTGCGCTGACGAGCGAGATTGTTGCAGCAGGGAGCTACACGTTTTTAATTCAGCGCATGCCGAGTATCATCACCAGTGGTGAACAGTGGCGGCGATATCGGCGTCGCCCGCCAATCACCTACGCGCAAGGGCTCGAGTACAAGTACCGTATGGAAGGTACTGGCGCACTGGTAGCTCTGTACAGCGTCACAAGTGCAGTGACCGTCCGAAGTGGCCCACAGCATACTGACCCTGATGTGTCACTTGTAGGAAGCGATGAGAATTTCTTCCCCTTGCGGAACTACCGGCTATCGCTCGGGCGCCCGCTGGTCAGTGATGATATCGCACACAGTCGCATGGTAGCTGTCATCGGCAATGACGTCCGTGCTGATTTATTCCCCGATGGGTCTAATCCAGTTGGCAAAGAGATTGAAATTCGCAACCAACGATACGTCATCGTTGGCGTTCTCGAACCGAAAGGTGGCGTCTTCGGGCAGAGTCAGGATAACCTCGTCATCATCCCGATACCGGTATTCGTTCGAACCTATGCTGAAGAGTGGACGTACTCGATTTCGGTGTTCGTCCGTGCCTCAAGTCAAGCAGCGCTCGAAGACCTCTTCGATGAGAGCATCGGGGTGATGCGACGGATCCGCGGTTTGCGACCGGAGCAGGAAAATGATTTCGAGATTGAGATGCTCGCATCCTTGGCAGATCAGCTCGGTTCATTCATGCAGTTCGTTGGGTTGTTTGGGGCATTCTGCGGCGGGATCGCTCTGCTGGCAGCAGGCGTTGGTATCATGAATATCATGCTCATCAGCGTCAAGGAGCGCACACGCGAAATCGGTATCAGGAAGGCGGTAGGTGCAACAGTGCGTTCGATTCTCTGGCAGTTTCTCATTGAAGCGATCGTTCTCAGTCAAGTTGGTGCACTCGCGGGGATTGCCATCGGTAGTCTCATCGGTGCGATACTCTCGCACGTTGCTGGAGTGGCGTTCGTCATTCCCTTCTGGTGGGCAGTCGGCAGTATTCTTGTCTGCACGATCGTCGGCGTTAGTTTTGGAGCGTATCCTGCCTGGAGGGCTGCAACGCTCAGTCCGATCGAGGCACTCCGGTACGAATGAGTTGTTCACGTTGGAGGCAATTACGTGCAGCCCATTGCACGGCGCTTCATTGCGCGTCTTCACCCCGCGCGATATACCACCAATTGCGGCTACCGTGATCACATTCATGAACTTGTCGCACGGGGTATCGGCGGATTTTGCATCTTCGATGGTACGCTCGACGATGTGACCGAAACAATCGAGCAGTTACAGAATCAAGCACAGTCGCACATCCTTTTCGCCATTGATGCTGAAACGGGACTCCGCATGCGCATCGAGGATGCTGTAGAGTTCCCTCATGCATTTGCGCTTGGGCGTCAGGATCCGAGTGTGACCGAGGGTGTCTCTGCTTCGATTGCCCAGAGTATGCGCTCCCTCGGTATCGCGTGGAACTTTGCTCCCTGTGCGGACATTGCTACCAATCCGCACAATCCGATTATCGGAATCCGTGCGTTCGGAACGGAATCACCGCGCGTTGTCGAGCATGTACGTGCCTGGATTCGTGGCCATCAGCGGGAGGGAGTGGCTGCATGTGCCAAACACTTCCCAGGTCATGGCGATGCATCGTGTGATTCGCACGTTGAGCTTCCGGTCATTGACCACGGTGCAGATGAGCTTGTTGCACGCGAGCTTGTGCCGTTTTATGCGGCAATCAAGGAGGGTGTCCGCTCGGTGATGATTGGGCATCTGGTTGTTCCTGCGCTCGACGCTTCGCGGCAGATTGCTTCGCTTTCGCCGGCGATTGTGAGAGAGCTCTTGCGTGATCGTCTGGGATTTGGCGGTATCATTGTCACCGATGCGCTCGACATGCAGCCGATCGTCGAGCGGATGAGCAGTGGAGAAGCTGCAATCGCAGCATTTGCAGCAGGGTGCGATGTAGCGCTCGTTCCTGCCGAGCCGATCGAGGCGATCGAGGCGGCAGAGCGTGCACTCTCAAATGGAATCCTCTCGCACGAAGAGCACATCAGGGCACTTGATCGGCTGGAAAAGCTCTGGACGGAATTTGCCGCGTTCCCGCGCCCTCACATCTCGCAGAGCGAACTTGCCGAGCGAGCACTCAGTGCAGCAGTGGGGGCACTCCGAGTTGCAGGGGACAAGAGCGTGCTGCCGCTTTCGCAGTATGCGCACGTTGCAGCCTTCGCATTAGTTAGTCTGGACGGCAATCTCGATGCACCGACGGAGTTCTTCCGCTACCTTGCGAAACTTTATGAAGGGGACATGGACGTCGCATTCATTTCGCAAGACATCGAACGTTCAGATGTCGAAGCACATGCAGAGGCAATACGTCAGGCGGAGTGCATTGTCATTGCACTGTTCGAACGTCCGCGCGCAGGCCACGCACTCCATCGCTGGGATGATCCTGCATTGACCGAGTCGCTTGAACGATTAGCGGCAGGGAAACGGCGCGTGCTTCTCCTCGCAGCAATGCCAAACGTCGAGATCGCTTGGCGTCCTGAGGTGACAGTGTGGACCTTCTCTGATAGCAGCCCATCGTGCGCTGCTGCCGCACTCTTGCTCAGCGGTGCACTCTGGGGTCAGGATGGGGAATGAGTGTGTGGATACCGAGCGTGTCCCTTGTGCGTATGAGCGCTCTCTACTCCGTTGCACGAGGTGGTGACCAGCCTGGACGTTTCCAGCCCACAAGCTCAATGTCCGCACTGCCGAGGTAGAGCTTCATCTTTGCTTTGATTGGAATGCGTGCCTCGTCGTCACTGAACCAACCTTCGAAGTATCCTGTCACGCCATAGACGCCAGTCCAGTTTGCTAAACCATCGAAGTATACCGTGCGTACAGGATAGGAGACAGCGTCAATGCTTACGGAGCTAACGTTGCCGATAAAATTGATTTTTGTCCATGCGGTATCCTCGCGGACAATGGTTGGGATCCATGCTGTCCGCTTGCTGTAGAGGAGCTGCCGCGCAGCGTAGAGGATCGTCAGACCATCAACGTACTTACGGCTAATCTGGAATATGCGTTCATCCGTCTTTCTGCGGTCAATCCATGTGGTTGTTTGAATGCGGCGTTGGTCATAGTCGAAGGTGTACTTGGTGAACTCGCCGGATTCCCGATTCTGTGCGATGAATTGAAGTGATGCAAGCGCGGTGTGTTCCATCCACGATTCATAGATGACGTGGAGCGATAGAAACGGAATCCCCTCACGCGAATCAATGAGTGATTTGCATTTGAACGCAGGCTTGCCGAGCGCTTCCTGGCGTCCTTCATTGATGAGGTGTATCCTTCCCAATTCGATTCCGAGATACGAAACGCGGTAGGCCAACTCTTCACCGGGAACGAGAACCTGAGCCTTTACGAGATTGATTGCAACGACAAACGATACGAAAGCCAGCCGCATTATCATGGTGTGAGGGTGGTGAAAGTCACGTTCGTGATGAAGGGGGTGTGCTCAAGCTGCCATCTCAATTGAGCCGTGCGATGCGAGCAGCTTCGGGGAGAAGCTCGATAGCTTTCCGCAGTTGCCGATCAATGGGCAAGTACACGAGCGAAGAACCATTGCTCCCGAAAAGTCCGTATGCTACGCGCGCTTTGAGTTCGGTACGGATGAACTCTTCGTCCTGGCGGAAGAGTGGTTCGTTCCATTCGATGCCCTTCCGTTGCGCTAACGCACGGAGCCCAGCGATCATGTTATCACCGACGGTAAACTCCTTTGCAAAGCGATAGAGGTCATCACCGAATCGTTGGTGCAATTCGGCGCTATGCTCTTTGAGATATTCGTTGGTGACGTATTCGAAAAAGACCCCTTTGCTTCGCAACTGACGGCTGAACGCATTAATCGTATCACTCTTGACGAAGTAGTCCGGTGTAATGCCGCCACCGCCGAAGACTTTCCGTCCGCTCAACGTCTTAAAGACCGGGCGTGTTGAGTCCACCGTTTCCGATTCGTGTGTGATGTTCTCTCCACTGTCGAGCTCGATCCGACCTTCGCCACGGTAGTACTTGTCTTTGTCCTTGTACGGTCGTTGAATCAAGCGGCCCGATGGAGTGTAGTACCGCGCAATCGTCAGTCGCAATCCTGAGCCATCGCCGAGTTCGTATTGACGCTGGACTAACCCTTTCCCGAATGAGGTTTCGCCAACGATCAATCCACGGTCAAGGTCCTGGAGAGCGCCAGAGACAATCTCGCTGGCAGAAGCGGAACCACCGTTGATGAGCACGACCACCGGCGTTTTCTCAAGTGAGCCTCCGCTGGTGGAGGTGTACATTTCTTCAAATTCGGGGCGGCGCGCTTTCGTATAGACGATCTTGTAGCCAGCAGGGATAAACTCATCGGCGATCAAGCGTGCTTGGTCCATGTATCCGCCGGGATTGTTCCGCAAGTCAAGTACGAGTCGCTTCATTCCTTGCTGGCGTAGCTTGGCGATACCATCCATGAATTCGCGGTAGGTGGTCGCAGCAAAACGGTTGAGCGAAAGGTAGCCAACGTCGGTCCCAGGTACCATGTAGACAGCCGATATGCTGTAGAGCGGAATTTTATCGCGCGTGATGACAAACTCTAAGAGCTTCGGTTCGCCCGCACGTTTAATGCTCACTGTGACGACGGTTCCTTTCGGCCCGCGGAGCTTTTTCGGTACGTCCTCGCGGCTCATCCCAATCGCATTCTCCCCATCAATCTTGACGATTTTATCGCCTGGCAATATGCCCAACTTTTCCGATGGACCGCCCGCAATTGGAGATACGATTGTAATTGTGTCGTTGATGATGTCGAACTCGACACCAATCCCCTCGAAGCTGCCGCGGAAGTCTTCTTCGACGCGCTTCATCTCCTTCGGTGGGATGTACACTGAATGGGGGTCGAGTTCAGCGAGCATTCCTTTGATGGCTGCTTCGGTGAGCTTTTGTGTGTCCACCTCCTCGACGTAGTTCTTTACAGCCATGTTCAGAATGTTGCTGAACTTCTCGACTTGATCGTAGATGCTATCGCTGGAAACGACGCGCGATGTGACCAAACTACCGACGACGATTCCGAGGATGATTGCGCTACCAATGTAAAATGCGATGCGCCGTTGCATAAGGTTCATTGACGAAAAGTGACAATACAAGCCGCAGAGGCTCACGTACGTGCAAGCTTCGGACGCCAAGACGGAATGCAGCGCCCATCCATTGCATCAATGCCGACGGTGGACGGTGACAGGATACCGCACTGGCGTTGTGTTTGACTCGATCTCAAATTCGACGACACCGATGCTATCGCGCCAATCTTTCGTGTTGATGCGTAGGAGAATTTCTCCAACTTCGAGAGGGTGGACAGGGTTTTTCAATACCGTTGCGGATGCACAGTTGCACGATGGTATCACTCGCCGAATCTGGAGTGGCTCACCACCTCGGTTGAGCACTTGAACACGACCTTGCGCAAAGCCGAGTGAATCTGCCTGCAACACTAACTTCGGCGGCACAAGGTGCAGTTCGGGTTCAATCTGTGCGCTGAGGATCAGCGCACATGCCACAAGTGCATACCGCATCGCGTTACGTCCGGTTATCCTCTACGTTAAGCAGTGCAAAACTATTATTTGTTGGCAACGTACCGTAACCGTTGCAGCACGTTTGCTATTTTCGCCTCGCTTGGTGTGGAGCATCACATGCTCTACACGATGCACGTTGGATAACTACTCGGAGGATCTCAGCCTTCGGCTCATTTCGGTTCGCTCCTCTTCACGATGGTCATGCAGTAGCACTGCGCTCGCCAACTTCACTCAGTAGTGGTCGTGTGTTAGTGCTCAATCAGAGCTACGAACCGATCCTCATCTGCAACGTCCGTAAAGCGTTGCTGTTGCTCCTCCTCGATAAAGCCGAACTTGTCGAAACCCGCAACGGGAGCCTCATCCGATCAGTGCGTCACGCGTTCCCATATCCCAGCGTCATTCGATTGCATGCGTACATCCGCGTACCGTACAAGAAGGTCGAACTGTCGAGGCGGAATATCCTCCGACGCGATGGCTTTGCCTGCCAATATTGCGGAACACGATCGGCGCCGCTGACCATCGATCACGTTATTCCTCGGTCGCGTGGTGGTGGTGATACGTGGGAAAATTTGGTGACTGCATGCATACCGTGCAACAACCGCAAAGGGAATCGTACCCCTGAGGAAGCAGGTATGCGGCTTCGAAATATCCCACGCAAGCCTAACCACATCGTCTTCCTGCGGAATTTTATGGGCGCTGTCGAATCCGAATGGCGTCCTTACTTGTTCGCTGATTGATGGCGTGGATCGAGCTCCTCAATCGACACGGGCTCACCTCCCCGACGGAGCGACTCAACGATAGCAAACGTCGCAAGTGTTACTGCACGGAGTTGTTCATAGGGGATTGGCATTGGTTTCCCGCCCACGACTGCCTCGATGGTTGCCGATAGCTCCTCACGGTGTCCTTTGTCTGCTCGAAAACGGTAGCGCCGTGCTTTCCCATCGCGAGCAAGTGTAACGCGACGGAAATTCTCTAATACTGCACTCCGCTCCTGGCAGAAGACTTCGCACCACTCTTTTTCCAGTGCGCGGTCGCCGTTGCTCCAGTAGTGCAGCGTACCGATTGAACCATCAGCAAAGCGAATGAGCGCGGAGACTGTGTCATGCGGGATGTTCGGAGCAATCGGTGGTAGTGCTGTTGCAATGACCTCCACCGGGAGTGTGCCGGTCAGGAAGACCATCACATCAATCGCGTGGCACGCTTCGCCGATGATACGTCCACCTTGAGCAGGGTCTTGAATCCAGCTCGATGCCGGTATCGCTCCTGCATTGAACCGGTAGCTTATTGCCATGGGTGCGACACGGTGTGTGATGTGTTCAGCAATGGCGCGCACTGCAGGACTGAACCTGCGGTTGAATCCAACCATGACACGCTCCCCAACGCGTGCTATGCGACGATCAATCTCAGCGAGTTCCTCTGGCGTGATGCACAACGGTTTTTCGACGAAGACAGCTTTATCGGCATCAAGCGCAGCGCAGACATACGCTCTGTGTGTGTCGTGTCGCGTCGCACAGACGACAAGATCCACCCGTTCATCGGATATGACCTCGGATGCATCGGTTGTGCTGCAGCGAAACCCAAAGTGGCGCGCGGCGCTATGTGCACCGAGAGGGGAACGAGACGCAAGAGCTTCCAGCCGCACCCCGAGTGTGCGAAGGATTGGGAGGAGCGTACTCTGCGCAAAGCCACCGGCGCCAATGAGGCCAATTCCAAGCGATGCTGATGTGTGTCTCTGCGGCGGAGGGTACTCAACTGCGCGCGATGGGCGCTCTTGACCGGAAGGATAGCAGAGCAAGACGCCAAGCACCCGCTCTTTCCCCGGATTGCTGATGAGTTGGTACGCACGCTCAGCTTCGTCGAACGCAATGCGGTGGGTTGTAAGATGGCCGATCGTAATTGTGCGCCGTGCCAGTGCATCGAGGAATGCGGTCATGTTCCGCTGCTCTGTCCACCGAACGTAAGCAATCGGATAATCAACGCCACGCTCTTCGTAGAGCGGGTCGTAGCGTCCCGGACCGTAGCTTGTCGCTATCGTGAGATTGAGTTCCTTCTCGTAGAATGGACCTCGCGGAACGTTCATCCCGACAGCACCGACGACGACGATTGTTGCTTTCTTTCGAGCCGCGGCAATCGCAAGCTCCAGTGGTGCATTCGATGGTGTGGAGGCAGTGATAATCACGCTATCTGCACCGTGGCTCTCGGTTGCAGCCATCAGTGCAGCAAGACTTGCCCGTTCGCTCGGGAGCACAACGTCACAGCCGCTGGCACGCGCAACGTCGAACACCTCCGAGCGAACGTCCATGCCTATGACACGGCAGCCGTTCGCATGGAGCAGGGCGCACGTAAGCTGTCCCAATAACCCAAGCCCGATGACGAGAACCGTTTCACCAAGACGCGGCGACGCCTGCCTGATTCCCTGGAGTGCGATAGCACCCAGCGTGGTGTACGCAGCATCGTCGAAGCTGACGCCTTCGGGGATGCGAGCAACAAGGTGTTTAGGGACGGAAATGTATTCGGCGTGATGTGCGTACTGCGAGCCAGCACAGGCGACACGGTCGCCGACTGCATACTCAGAGCACCGCGATTCAACGACGATTCCTGCGGCGCTATACCCCAACGGGCGATAGGCGTCAAGTCGTGCTCGAATCGTTGAGACGGTTGCGCTGATGCCATTGCGCCGGAGCATCTCGATAACGGTGCGGACCTGCTCTGGATGCTTCCGAGCGCGTTCGAGCAGCGATTGCTGCCCTGACTCGATGCTTGCTCGCTCGGTGCCGACGCTCACCAAGGAGCGCACCACACGGACAAGTACTGCTCCTTCGCCACATGTTGGGAGCGGCACGTGTTCGAGCGAAACCCTACCGGTGCGAAGATGTTGTGCGATCTGGCGCATTACAGCGGCAAAAATAGCCGCTTCTCCTTATGGCAATGGTGGGATTCTCAAGGGACGTGTCCTCACACCATGTAATATCGCGCCTCACCTGTGCGCTCCTCCGTAAGGCTTTTCGTATTAAAGTTTATCGATGTGATAGCTGCAGCGTTGCGTACCATTCGCAGTTTCGTCGCAATGAAAAACTCGGTGCGAGCGTTGCTCACTGTGCCATCGCAGTGGCTCATGTAGGTTGCTCGAGTGATAGAGATCAGCGCTTTAGAAATAACAGAGAACCCGGACATTGCACTCGAGAAATGTGAGCAGCACAGAGAGGCTGCCAGAAAGCATCTCTGCAGTACGTTCCAAAGGGAATGTCAAAGTATTGTACGCTGAATGCGATGCGTCGCTACGGTGAGGGATGGGATTTCAGTCGTGGTGTTTCGTTATAGACTGCCTGTGCGGCGAGTCATTCGATGGTCGTTTCGCTTAGCTGGCGGAGTTCTTCGGTAATCTCGAAAGCCAGAAACTGTGCAGTGATGGGATGGCTTGCAATGTCACTACACGTTGCGCTTCGCTGGCGAAGGAAGTGTGCAAGGCGTTCGGGGTCGGGGCAACCACGGAGATAGTAGGGCAAGCGTTCGTGTCCTTGGCCAACAAGGAGCGAGCCATGCTGTAAGAGGACGTCGCCATAGAGCCGTTGGGCGCTGCCGAGCAGCTTGCGACCACGCCAGTGCAATTCGTACCGAGCGCTCGAGGCAAAACAGAGCCACCGCGTAGGCGCCCGCTGGAGTAGGAGCGGGAAGTCTGGTTGTGAGCGTGCATAGACAAGCTCCGTTGTACAGAGGATACGGCTAAGAGCACGACAGAGCCACTCGTGCCAGAAACGGTAAACGTGCGCGTGCGAAAGTCCATCCTGCAAGCGAAGCGCAAGAGCATACGTCAGCTCGCGCGCATGGAGAATCGCACGGCCACCGGTCGGGCGGCGAACGAGCTCGATACCATCAGTGCAGGCACGCTCCTGGTCAATGTCGTCTTCGGACTGATTCGCTCCGAGAGAAATGCACCACGGCTCCCACATGTAGAAGCGAATCAGAAGACGCTCGCTTGAGGACTGGATGAGTTGCTCAGCGAGGGCAATGTCGCGACGCATGTTCTCCGAACCTGAGAGTGCGGGGTCGAGCTGAACCTCCGCTCCTGAAAGTCGTGCGAAGAAGCGAGCACGTAGTATTTCCGATGTCATGGTGACAAATTACACACTAAGTACCCCTGCGGCTCTGACTGTATCTGGAGCACCGATCGCAGTATTTTTGCCAAGATGCTTGTTCGACGATAGGAAACGACGGCGTGTACATTGCCAAAGAGACTGTCGCAGACATCCTCTCGCCAATCCTCGGTGACGCGCTCGAGACGTACGAACATCACGGGCAGCTCTCCGTCATTGTTCATCGGGATGAGCTCATCGAAGTTTTGCTCCAGCTTCGTGATCACCCGCTCTCGCGATTTGACCAACTGCTCGACGTTACTGCGATTGATTGGCTTGACCGAAAACCGCTCCGATTCGAGGTGGTCTATTTCCTCTACTCGATCCCGCTCAAGCATCGGTTACGCGTGAAGGTCCCAGTCTCTGAGCACGATCCAGTGGTGCCGACTGCGACGACGGTTTGGGAGAGTGCGAACTGGTACGAACGCGAGACGTACGACATGTACGGCATTCGTTTCGAAGGGCACCCGGACTTGCGACGGTTCTACATGCCGGAAGATTACGTCCATCCTGAAACGGGTGAGCCGCTCTACCCGCTGCGCAAGGATTACCCGCTCATGGGAATTCCCGGTGCAGCACCTCTGCCGGACTTCCCCGAACGGGAGCTCTGGCTCCAGCGGAGAAAGGAGTACGTAGAGAAATATCCCCCGAATCCTCTCGATACGTCGTACACTTTTCCACCTGACCAGAAGTAGCAACGCTCTTCGCATCATGCGGATGTGAATAAACCTACGATCGCGGGTAGGGAAGCCAACTGGCTTTTGCGCCTATTCCCCGAATTGTGTGGATGGTAGGGGCGGGTTCGGAACCCGCCCCTACAATTTCCATTGTTCCATTCACATCCCATCGCTACACACTCCGTGCCTTCTCCAGCCGCGCGCGCACCAGTAGTGGCGGATTCGTATGGGGGTCCATTCCCGTTGCAATTGTGGGGATGGTAGGGGCGGGTCGTATAGGCGACCATTCCTGTTGCAATTGTTGGATTGTAGGGGCGGGTTCCGAACCCGCCCCTACAATTTCCATTGTTCCATTCACATCCCATCGCAATACGCTCCGTGCCTTCTCCAGCCGCGCGCGCACCAGTAGTGGCGGATTCGTAGGGGCGACCATTCCTGTTGCAATTGTGGGGATGGTTGGGGCGGGTCGTATAGGCGACCATTCCCATTGGAATTGTGGGGATGGTAGGGGCGGGTCGTAGGGCCACCATTCCTGTTGGAATTGTAGGGATGGTAGGGGCGGGTTCCGAACCCGCCCCTACAATTTCCATTGTTCCATTCACATCCCATCGCAACACGCTCCGTGCCTTCTCCAGCCGTGAGCGCGCTAAATTAACGACCGCCTCGTACACCGCCTCGTGCTCGCCCGCCGTCAGCCCCAGCACGTCGAACACCACCTCGTCCAGCGCCCGACGGTCGGGTTGGTGGATTTCGTCAACCGAACCATTCCACATCCATTGGGTCGGTGCCAGTGGCATGGACGTTTTCGCGGTCCAGGTGCCAGCGCAAGGGATTGGTCGCAATGTATTCGCGGATGCGTTGCAGGGAGTGGTCGTTGCGGATGATGTGTTCATAGTAGTTGCGTTGCCAGACGGTCGCGCCGGGGGTGCCGCGTAGGGCATTGATGCGGCGGGCGGAAAACGTCTTGAATTGACGCACGATTTCTGGAAGACCGTGTCGTCTGGTGGTCACCATTGCCATTGTAGGGGCGGGTTCCGAACCCGCCCCTACCAGATCATCCACAATCAGGACAATCCCGTGCACGTGGTTGGGCATGACCACAAACGCATCCAATTCAACGTGCGGGTTATGGTTGGGCAAATCGTTCCATGCCCAGACAACGATCTCCCCAAATGGATTCACCCGCATCTTGCCCTCCACCACCTGGCCAAACAAACATTCGCGACCCTGCGTGCAAATGGTGACAAAATACGCCCCCGCCTGGGTATAATCGTATCCCTTCAGACGGATGCTGCGGCGGTGGTGTTTATTAGGGTCGTAAGGCATGGTTCAGATTTCGTGTATGTTCAACCGAATCGGGATAGGGCGCACCGTGACCGGTTGGCGCAATGGCGGAGGCGGTATCATAGGGGCGACCATTCCTGTTGGAATTGTGGGGATGGTAGGGGCGGGTTCGGAACCCGCCCCTACAATTTCGATTGTTCCATTCATATCCCATCGCTACACGCTCCGTGCCTTCTCTAGCCGCGTGCACTAAATTAATGACCGCCTCGTAGACCGCCTCGCGCTCGCCCGCCGTCAGCCTCAGTGGGGATGGTAGGGGCGGGTCGTATGGGCGACCATTCCTGTTGCAATTGTAGGATGGTAGGGGCGGATTCGTATGGGGGACAGTTCCTGTTGCAATTGTGGGGGATGGTAGGGGCGGATTCGTATGGGGGACAGTTCCTGTTGCAATTGTGGGGGATGGTAGGGGCGGGTTTGGAACCCGCCCCTACCAGATCATCCACAATCAGGACAATCCCGTGCACGTGGTTAGGCATGACCACAAACGCATCCAATTCAACGTGCGGGTTATGGTTGGGCAAATCGTTCCATGCCCAGACAACGATCTCCCCAAATGGATTCACCCGCATCTGGCCCTCCACCACCTGGCCAAACAAACATTCGAGATCCTGCGTGACAATCGTGACAAAATACGCCCCCGCCTGACGATAATCGTAACCTTTCAGCCGAATACTGCGACGATAATGACGCTCGGGATGAGACCTCACAGGTGTCGCTCCGCGTTCAAGGGAATCACCCTCACCACCTCATTCCCCCGAAAATTAATCACCTCCACCGCGATGGGCTTGTGCTCGCTTTGCTTGAACGGAAAGGACACCTCGCCGCGCATCCGGTCAAGGAGTTCGGGAGCAATTCGGTCTCTTAACGTCTGCTTGAGTTCTCTCAAGCATCAAGGTCGCCGGGGAAGAAGGCACAGCAAAAGTCAAATGAGTGCACGAACGCGTAGCTTTCTCTCGCGTCGATCCTGCCTCACTTGAGGAACTCCTCCAATGTCTCCGCACCGATTTGCCGCAGGGTCTCTTTCACCTTGTGTTCCAGCGTCGTCGGCTTGATACCACCGGATTCTGACTGCGCCTGAACAAGTACTTCCACATCCAGCTCCGCCCCATCGTTGCGTAACGGCAGGATTACCCCGCGGATAAAATCCGAAAGCTTGTCCCACGGCACCTTAACGCGCAGTCTCAGGCGATGCCCACCCGCTTCCGGCGACTGTGGAGCGGAAGGCGGTGCCTCTACACCTGACTCGGGAGAAACCGCAGGAGTAGCTTGCAGCGCTTGCGGTGGAGGTTCGTCCACGTCTGGAGCTTGCGGGACGAGCTCCTTGCGAACCAATACCGCCTCGGCCGTAAGAGCAGGGGGCGTTTCTCTATAGTACACTCGCTCGCCGATCGTCACGGCAAAAACACCGTCGCGCACCCCCTGGATGATCACTCGTTCAATGACCGCCTCGCTCTCAACCATCGGCAACTGCGGATAGCGAAGAAAAGCCTCGGCAATCTCAGCCACCGGCTTTTCGTGCTCGTCCTCCCGTAGCGTTTTCTTGAGGAGGTTCTGCGGCGAGATGCGCTCCAGCAATAGTTCCTGGCTCTTCAAGTACTCGTGCACACGCTTGGCCAGCGAGCCCCTCTCGCCGATGGTGGGTAACCCTAAATCGAGCCACTCCATGCCGCTTTCGCCGGGTTTAGCCAGATGCCGATACGCGGAAAGCAGGCTAAAAGGGATGCCACCCTCTACCTCCTTGACTTTGCTCTCTAGCGTTTTTTTATTCTCCTCCGACAATTGGCGCATGAGCGCTTTGTCATCACAGATGGCGCGCAAGGCAAGCAATCGCTTGACCTTCTGGCGTAGGGAAGAAAGCTCGCCTTCGTCAGCAGCCAGCGCAAGGAGCGTGTTCTGATACGTGCGAAATTTTCCGCCGCACTTTTTCAAGAGCTCGTCCACCAGCGCACCGGTCGCACCGTTCTGCTTTGTGTGCTCCGGCGCGAGGATCGCCAACTTGAGCTCTTTTGTATCGGGCACATCCTGGGAGGCTTTCGGCCAGAGCGTCAGGCGCAGCTCGCTGCCGGCGCACTTTTCCAGTCGAGCGCGGATCTCTTCCGTGATCAGCTCATCCCCCACCGCCTCTTCTTTCTCGACGATGACGCGGTTGAGATTGGGCTGACTAGAGAAAGAATAAACGCCCCCCTCCACGTGCAGATACCACAGCTCATCCTCCAAACGGCGAAGCGCATCGCCGACAAGGGGCGGCTGAATGCCCTCTCGGAGCACTGCCAAACGCAGGCGTTGAACACTCAGTCCTTTCTTTTCACTCCCGCTAAAGGAGCCGAAAAAGATGGCGGTCGCCAGTCCGCTGGCAACCCCAAAGCGTGCATATTCAGAGCCCATCTCGCGATCGATCTTTTGGGCTTTTGCGTTACCGCCGGCAATGTCAGAAGCGATGACGCCTTCGTACTCGTTGCCGATATGCTTGAGCAGCTCGCGGCGGATGGTGGAATTCGTCAAGTTGAGATGCGCCGGCTGAATGAGCGGTGCAGGATGCTGGCGTGTATACAGGTCTGCCACGACCTCTGCCAAAAGCCTGAGCACCCCGCGCGTACGCTGGAAGCTGGAATAGGTGCTCCAGCGCTCGAATAGAAGGTCAATCATCTCCGGATGGAAGGGATACGCTTTGCGCAGTTTGTCCCGATACGCCGTCTCGCGCACTTCACGCGGCACGTCATCGCTAAGCCGCCCGTACATCTCCCAATAGCCATCGGCTACCTTGCGTACCTCGGAAGGGTCCGGTGTATCTTCAAACAGCCGGCGGCGGAGGATCTCGTAAATTTCCTCGCCCTCGACCGGCGTGTAGATTGCCTCCAGGCGTCCGAAGACTTGCTGCAATTGGCGCAGCGCCCGCTCCCCTTCTTCGCCGTAAGGGGCGCTCGCAGGCAACGTCACCACCAGCACGCACTGCGGCAGCACCTT
>Ga0308389_1000180_pt1 | contig 48496 bp, 49 predicted proteins | sample Hotspr2Sample148_FD_202362 | JGI IMG/M metagenome (GOLD analysis project Ga0308389, IMG submission 202362) | Hot spring phototrophic mat microbial communities from Mushroom Spring, Yellowstone National Park, Wyoming, United States - 20040719_148 ... | reverse complement strand
CGACCAGAGATCGCGCGCGCATCGCGCCACGCTCCCCCCGTGTCCGCCTTCGCCATGGGGGCAGCTCTGCCCGCACGGCCGGTTCCCGGCGTGCGCGGTCTGCTCTAGCCTGATGGACGTGTCCTCCTCTACGCCTGCCGCCGCGGCACCGCCCCCGAAGCCTGCCGCGAGCCTGCCGATCATCCTGTCGCTCAGCTTCTGCCACCTCCTGAACGACACGATGCAGTCGCTGCTGCCGGCGCTCTACCCGATCCTCAAGGACGCCTATGCGCTCGACTTCGCCGAGATCGGGCTGCTCACCCTCGCCTTCCAGTGCACGGCCTCGCTCCTGCAACCCGCCGTTGGCCTCTATACGGACCGCACGCCGCTCCCCTACTCGATGACAGGGGGCATGGTCGCCACGCTTGCGGGCCTCGTCCTTCTCTCGACGGCAGATGCCTACCCGCTTCTCGTGTTCGCGGCGATGCTGGTCGGCTGCGGGTCGGCGGTGTTCCACCCAGAAGCATCGCGCGTGGCGCGCGCGGCGGCCGGTGGACGCTACGGGCTCGCACAGTCGGTGTTTCAGATGGGGGGCAATACGGGGCAGGCGCTCGGGCCGCTGCTCGCCGCCTTCGTCGTCGTGCCGGTCGGGCAGCGTGGGGTCATCTGGTTCTCGCTGCTCGCGCTCTTCGCCGCACTCATCCTCGCCGGTGTCGGCAGCTGGTATGCGCAGGCGTGGCGCGCGCCTGGCCGAGCAGGGGCCGCGCTGCCCGCGCGCGCCGGCCGTCGCACGGTGCTGGTCGGCCTCGCCGTGCTCGTGGTGCTGATCTTCTCGAAGAATTTCTATTCGGCGGCGCTGACGAGCTACTTCACCTTCTACCTGATCGAGACCTTCGGCGTGTCGGTGCAGACGGCGCAGCTTTTCCTGTTCGCGCACATGGCAGGGCTCGCGGCCGGGCTGGTGCTCGGCGGCTGGGTCGGGGACCGGGTCGGCCGGGCCCCGGTGATCTGGTTCTCCATCCTCGGCGCGCTTCCCTTCACGCTCGCGCTTCCCTACGCCACCCTGTTCTGGACCGGCGTGCTCGCGGTGGTGATCGGCATCATCACTTCGTCGGCCTTCTCCGCCATCCTCGTCTATGCACAGGACCTGCTGCCCGGCCGCGTCGGCTTCGTCTCAGGCATGTTCTTCGGCTTCTCCTTCGGTCTTGGCGGCATCGCCGCCGCCGCTCTCGGCGTGCTCGCGGACGCGACGAGCATCGGCACCGTCTATCGCCTCGTCTCCTTTCTGCCGCTGCTCGGGCTTGCGACCGCGTTTCTGCCGCGGCTCGATCGCGCTTATGCGGGGGTGCGATAGGCTCTGCGGAAGGGCTCGCGGCAGCCGCGGCGCACGCCACCATCAGCGGCAGAGGTCTGGCCCCCCTCGCCGGTCCTACGGGCGGGGCGAGCGGCGCGAGGCGCGGCCTCGGCGTGCACTCCGGGCCGCCTGGACCGCGCCGCGATTCGCGCGTCTCGGCGCCCGAGGCACACAACATCCTCCTGAGGAAGCCAGCACGCGCTGTTCGCTCCGCCCGTCACTCGGGCGACTCACCGCCTCGCGGTCACACGGCACGCGCCGCGCCGGCACGGCGGCGAGGGAGGCGCGTTCGGCCGCTGCGGTCGCGGGTGTGTCCATTGCGCCGAGGCAGACCGGCCGGACATGGGGCAAAAGTGATGGAACCGCCGGGCCAACTCGTGCGACTCAACGCCCCGCGATGCCGTATGGAGGTAACGTGGAGTCGATCTACTGGGTCTTGGCCTGGGCCTGCCATCGGAAATGCCGTCATTGCTACGAGGATCGTTTCCGGCCCTATGTGCGCGGCGCTCTCGAGGCGGTGGTCGCGGAAGCCGAGCGAAACGCGCCGAAGGTCATCGCCAATCTCCCCCCGGAGATGACCTATCTCGACCTCAACGACCCGAGGCCTGACGGCACGCTGCCGCGGAAGACGGGTCGGATCATCCTCTCGGGCGGCGAGTGCCTGATGGACCCGGTGCGCGAGCGCGTCACCTATCCCGTGATCGAGGAGCTCGCGGCGAAGTATCGTGACCGGGGCGGGGTGAAGATCATCGTCCAGACCACCGGCGATCTCCTCACCCCCGCCATGATCGATGACCTCCTCCGCCGCGGCGTGTGGATGATCTCGGTCGCCTCGATCGACGACTACCACGTCGGCCTCGAAGGCGAGGCGAAGCAGCAGGCGTTCATCGCCTCGCTCAGCGCGCTGTTCGAGGCGGCGGGCCTGCGCCGCAGCGGGGTCGCGACCACGCACCGGAACTGGCTCGATGAACCCGGGCCCCTCTATTCGTTCTTCGGCGCCTCGCCCGACGCGTGGATCGGCAAGATCTGGCCGCGCGGCCGCGGCTGGCAGAACGGCCTCTCCACCGCCACGCTCGCCGACAATTTCTGCGCCCGCTGGTCAGGCGCGATGAATTTCCTCAACCACGGCTATTCCGGCTCGGAGGTGAGCATCGAGCCCGACGGGTCGGTCTATCCCTGCTGCCTCAAGACGAAGCTTCCCATCGGCAACCTTACCGAGGAAGGGCTGATCGAGATCCTCGACAGCCTTGCGGGCGACCCGGTCTACGAGGCGCTGAATGCCGGGCAGCCGCAGCGCATGGGGCTCAGCTACGGCTGGTCGGTCGAGACCTTCCTCGAGAAATCGCGCACCACCGATCCCAAGGGACGCCCTTATGCCAATCTCTGCATCGGCTGCGACCGTTTCCACGAGGAGGTTCTGAAGCCTCGGATCGAGGCCGCCGCTGTGCGTCGGCGCGAGCGGAGGGTAGCGGTGGCATGAAGCGGCTCGGCAGGCGCGCGTTTCTCTCGGCCACGCTCGCCGCACCCGCCGCGGCGGTCGCGCAGACACCCGGGCACCCGCTGCTTGCCACCCCGTGGCCCGACGTCGTCGCCGCCGCGCGTGGGCAGACCGTGTTCTGGAACGCCTGGGGCGGGGATGACCGGACGAACGGGTTCATCGCCTGGGCGAACGATCGTGTCTCAGAACGATACGGGGTGCGGATCCAGCATGTGCGCCTGCGCGACACGGCCGAGGCGGTGGCGCGCGTGGTCGCGGAGAAGTCGGCCGGCCGCGAGCAGGGCGGCTCGGTCGATCTCGTCTGGATCAACGGGCCGAACTTCCTCGCGATGAAGGAAGCGGGGCTGCTGTTCGGCCCCTTCGTCCACCGTCTGCCCAACGCGCGCTTCATCGACACCGAGGGCAAGCCCGCGACGGTGACCGACTTCACCGTGCCGGTCGAAGGCCTCGCCGCGCCGTGGCGCATGGCGCAGATCGTCTTCGTCTACAACAGCGCGACGGTGCGCGACCCGCCGCGCTCGATCCCGGCGATGCTCGCCTGGGCACGCGCCAATCCGGGCCGGCTCACGCACCCGACCGCGCGAAACTTCCTCGGCGCCACCTTCCTCAAACAGGCTCTCTATGAGCTCGCGCCCGATCCCTCCGTGCTGCTCGCACCTGCCACCGACACGGCCTTCGCCGCGGCAACTGCGCCGCTCTGGGCGTGGTACGACGCGCTCCGCCCGCATCTGTGGCGCAGCGGACGGCAGTTCCCCGACAACGGGCCGGCGCAGCGCGCGCTGATGAACGACGGCGAGATCGACATCATGATCTCCTTCAACCCGTCCGAGGCCTCGACCGCGATCGCCAACGGGCAACTCCCCCCTTCCGTGCGCACCTTCGTGCTCGAGCGCGGCACCATCGGCAATGCGAGCTTCGTCGCGATCCCCTTCAACGCCGCCCACAAGGAGGGCGCGATGGTGGTCGCCAACTTCCTCCTGAGCGCGGAGGCGCAGGCGCATGCGCAGGACCCGCGCGTGCTCGGTAGCGTCTCGGTGCTTGCGATCCACCGTCTGCCCCCGGAGGAGCGGGCACGGTTTGAGCTCCTCCCGCGCGGGATCGCGACCCTCGCAGATTCCGAACTCGGCCGCCCGCTGCCGGAGCCGCACCCCTCGTGGATGACCCGGATCGTCGCGGAGTGGGAACGGCGCGTCGCGCGGTGACGCGGGGAGCACGGCAGCGGGGCGGCCCGCTTCGCGCCGCGCCGCTCGTCACGCTCGCCCTGTTCCTCGGCCCGATCCTCGCGGGACTTGCGGGCACGGCGCTTCCCGCCTTCGGCCTTCTTCCCGCCCTCGGCGGAGAGCAGCTCTCGCTCGCGCCCTGGGGTACGCTCCTCGACGCGCCGGGCTTCGCCACATCGCTTCGGCTCACGGTCACGACCGGCTTCGCGGCCACACTGCTCTCGCTCGGGCTCGTCGTGGCGTTCTGCGCCGCCTGCCACGATCGGCCGCTGTTCCGACGCGCCCAGAGCGTGATTGCACCGATGCTCGCGACACCGCATGCGGCGGTCGCGATCGGCTTCGCCTTCCTCGTAGCACCATCGGGGCTGCTCGCGCGCCTTCTCTCTCCCTGGGCGACCGGCTGGACGAGGCCACCGGACATCGCGACGGTGAATGACCGCTCCGGCATCGCGCTCATCGCCGGGCTCGTTCTCAAGGAGGTGCCCTATCTCCTGCTCGCTGCCCTTGCGGCGCTGAACCAGGTGCGCGCTCAGGCCCTGATGCGGGCTGCACGCACGCTCGGCTACGGGCCGGTCACCGGCTGGCTGAAGGTCGTGTTCCCGCTCGTCTATGCGCAGATCAGGCTGCCGGTCTATGCGGTGCTCGCCTTCAGCCTGTCGGTCGTCGACGTCGCGATGGTGCTCGGGCCCGGCACGCCGCCGACACTTGCCGTGCTCGCCATCCGCTGGTTCTCCGACCGAGACCTCTCGCTCTGGTTTCCGGCCTCAGCCGCGGCTCTTCTCCTCGGCTGTGTGGTCGTCGCCTCGATCGCCGTCTGGCACGCGGCGGAGCTCTTCGTGGGGCGGATCGGCAGGCGCTGGGTCGAGTCAGGCAGGCGCGGGGGTGCCGGACGATCAGCCTCATTCCTCGCAACCGGCGCGCTCGGCGTCGTCATCGCGCTGTCGCTTGCCTCGCTCGGCGTGCTCGCGCTCTGGTCCCTCGCCGGCCCTTGGCGTTTCCCCGATGCACTGCCGGGCGGCCTCACGCTCGAGACCTGGCGGGCCCAGGCAGACGCGCTCGCCGCCCCGCTTCGGGCGACCGTCGCGATCGCGGCGCTTGCGACCCTCGCCGCGGTGGCGCTCGCGCTTCTCTGCCTCGAGGCAGAGGCGCGGTTCGGGCTTTCGCCCGGGGCGCGCGCCCTGTGGCTCCTCTACACGCCGCTTCTGTTGCCGCAGCTCGCCTTCCTGTTCGGCCTGCAGGTTCTGTTCGTGCGTGCCGGGATCGACGGCACGCTCGGCGCCGTGGTGTGGGCGCACCTCCTGTTCGTCCTTCCTTACGTGTTCCTCGCGCTTGCCGATCCCTGGCGGGCGATGGACCCGCGGCTTGCGCGCACCGCCGCGGCCCTCGGCGCCGGGCCGTGGCGGGTCTTCCTCGGCGTGAAACTGCCGCTGATGCTCCGCCCCATCCTCACCGCCGCGGCGATCGGCTTCGCCGTTAGCATCGGCCAGTATCTGCCCACCCTCTTCGCCGGAGCCGGCCGGATCACGACCCTCACCACCGAAGCGGTGACCCTCGCCGGCGGGTCGGACAGGCGGATCGTCGGCGCCTATGCCCTGATGCAGGCGCTCCTGCCGCTCGTCGCCTATGCGGCGGCGACCGCCGCTCCGCCGCTCGTCTGGCGCAACCGGCGCGGGCTCGCGGTGGCATGAGCGGGCTCGAGATCACCGGGGCGCGGATCGTGCTCGGCGAGCGGGTGCTCGTCGGCCCGCTCGACCTCGCCGTGCCCAGAGGCGAGATCGTGACGCTGATGGGTCCTTCCGGCTCGGGAAAGTCGAGCCTGCTTGCCTGGGTCTCGGGAACGCTCGACGCTGCCTTTCACGCCGAAGGCACCGTGCGTGTCGATGGCATCGACGTCACGCCCCTCCCGGCACACAGGCGGCGTATCGGGATCCTGTTCCAGGACGATCTCCTCTTCCCGCACCTCTCCGTTGCCGGCAACCTCGCCTTCGGCCTGCCACCCTCGGTGCGTGGCGAAGAGAGACGGGCGCGGATTTCCGCCGCACTCGCGGACGCCGAGCTCGAGGGCTATGCCGAGCGCGACCCGGCCACACTCTCGGGCGGTCAGAGGGCGCGCGTCGCGCTCATGCGCACCCTGCTCGCCGAGCCCCGCGCTCTGCTTCTCGATGAGCCGTTCGGCCGGCTCGACGTCGCACTTCGCGAGCGCATGCGCCGCTTCGTGTTCGAACGCGCCGGACGCCTCGGCCTGCCGGTGCTGATGGTCACGCACGACCCGGACGATGCTGCCTCGGCGGGCGGAGTGGTGCTGCACCTTCTCGCCGGCGGCGCCGTTCGCCGCGCGGAGCGTGACGGGGAAGTCGCCGATGCGCTTCCTGCCTGAGCACTGTGCCGGGCTGCCCGACCCGCGCGATCCCGCGGTGACGCTCGCCCATGTCGAGCAGGCGATCCGCCGCCTCCACCCGGTGCCGCACGTGACGCCTCAGGAGCTCGAGGCGCTGCTTGCCTCGGCCGGCACAGTTCTGTTCGACGTCCGCACCGAAGCGGAGTTCCGTGTCGGTCATCTTCCGGGTGCCATACGGCTTGATCCCGCGATCAAGACTGAGCGGTTCGTCGCCCTCCATGGCGCGGGCTGTGCCGGACGGGTCATCGTCTTCGCCTGTTCCGTGGGCTTGCGCAGCGCACGCCTTGCCGAGCGCGTGGGCCCGGCCCTCTCGGCCTTGGGCCCGGTCAGCGTAGCCAACCTCTTGGGCGGATTGTTCCGCTGGTACGCCGAGGCGAGGCGGCCAGCCCTTCCTGCCCTGCACCCGTTCGACCAGGCATGGGGAACGCTGCTTGAGCGCACCCTCCGGGCTCAGCCGAGCCGCTGATCCGCGAGCGCGGCGCGGCCGGTCGAGAGGGAACGAGAGGCTGCGCGAGCGGCCCCGCTGTGCCGGCGCCTTCAGTCGGGCCAAGCGATCGGCGGCAGGCGAGCGAGCGGAATCCGCGCCACCGAGAGCGTCCGGTCCTCGATCGCAAGCGCGAGGTCAACCACACGATCCCCCCCAGCGCCCGGCCGGGACGCAGCGGTGAGCGCAAGCCGTGCCAAGGCCGCCGGCCGACGCGCGATCGCGCCCGACGCGACCAGCTGGTCGAGCGCCGGCCCGAACCCGGAAAGGGTCGCTGTGCCGGTTCCGCCCGGCTGAAGCGCCTCGTCGAGCCGGAGCGTCGCCGCACCGCGCACGGAGAGCGGCCCCCAGGCGAGCGAGACATGTTCGAACGCCAGCGCGCCGCCCTGGTCGCGCCAGGTGGCGAGAGCACGCGCGGGCGTCGGTCCGGCAGGCAGGACCCCCCTGAGCGTGACCTGGACAGCGGCCTGAGCGACGCGCTGGCCGAGCGGCCACTGCCGATCAGGCGGCGGCAGCTCGATCCCGAGCGCCTCGGCGGACACCGATGCCACACCGCGGCCGGGCACACGGGCCCGGAACTCTTCGACCGTGAAGGTCCCCTCCGGAGTGTAGAGCACGATGCCGCGGCCAAGCAGCGTGGGGCCAGCATCGTCGCGAGTGAGCGGGACCTCGGCGCGCAACGCCACGGCATCGATCGGCAGCGGCGGCGCGCCGCCCGCACCCCCCTCGCAGGGGCAGGCAAGGTCTATGCCGAGGCTTCGGGGCGCTTGAGGCATGAGAACGAGTGTCGCCTCCCGTGCCCGCCACACGACCGGGAGAGCCGCCCCCCCGGGCAGCAGGAGGCGGCCTGCGTAGCGCAAATCCGGCATGGTCACGCGTGCGGCGAGCGGGTAGCCGCTGCGCCGCAGCGGCGCGTGGCTCACCGAATGTCCGGCGGATCGCTCCGCCGCGATCACCGCCTCCGCCTCGTCGATGAGCCGCCCGGTCGCAGCCCACCAGATCGCGGCATGGACCGCGGCCGCACCGAGGGCAACTCCGCCGACGATCAGGGCAAGGCGACGCAGCATCGAGAGATCATCCACAGCCTGCCCGCGCGGCCCCCATCGTCCACGGGCAGCGTTGAAAGGGCACGGACACTGGCGGATTTCCCCGCAAGAAACGCGGCTCCAGAACCACTTCAGCGAGCATGTTCGTGTGATGGTGGAGCTCGGGCAGCGCCGCTTCCCACAGGTTTATCCACAGGGGTGGAGAGCAGCGCGTCACTCGCCGCCTCGATCACCCCCGTGAGCGTGGCCTCGAACAGAGGGCGCGGGAGGCCCGGCGGAATGGGCTCGAGCACGGCGATGGTGATCGTGCCTGGATATTTCAGGAACGAGCGCCGCGGCCAGAAGCGCCCCGAGTCTGTCGCGACCGGGATCACGGGCAGCTTCCCGCGCATGTAGAGGGCCACGACGCCCGGCTGATACGGGTGGGTCTCCGCCGTGCCGGGACGTGCCGCCACGCGCGTTCCTTGCGGGAAGATCACCACCTGCCGACGGTCAGCCCAAGCCGCCTCGGCACCGCGCAGGAGCGTGCGGATCGCCGCCGCCCCGGCGCCGCGATCGACCCCGATCTGCCCGGACCGGGCGGTGAACCAGCCGTAGAAGGGAATGGCGAGCAGCTCCCTCTTCAACACATAGGCCGGCCGCGGCAGAAGCGCGAGCCAGATGATCGTGTCGAAGGCGGACTGGTGCTTCGCCGCGATCAGGGCCGGCCCCTCGGCCGGAAGGTGCTCGGCCCCGGTCACCCGGACCTCGATCCCGGCGAGGACGCGGAGCAGACGCAGCACCTGTCGCGCCCACCAGCGGACGAGAGCGAGCGAGACCTCACGGCGGAGGACAAGAGCGGGCGAGAGCAGCACCCCACCCGCTGCCGTGAAAGCGAAGAAGCAGAGGTTGAACAGAAGCGAGCGGAGAAGGACCATGGTGCCTCCCCTGCCCGTCGGCGTTTCAGCCGCTGCGGCCCGAGGGCGGCGCACGCGGCTCGCGGGAGAGGCTGCGCGCGGCGAGCTCGTCGAGATAGCGCGCCCAGCGCGTCTCGTACTCCGCGCCGAGCGTGCGGAGGTAGTCCCACGAATAGATGCCCGTGTCATGCAGGTCGTCGAAGACGATCCGCACCGCGTAGTTCCCGACCGGCTCGACGCTGAGGATGCCGACATGGCGCCTTCCCCAGACGAGAACCTTCTGGTCGGGTGCATGACCCTGGACCTCTGCCGAGGGGCTCTCAACCCGCAGATACTCGGCCGGAAGCGTGTAGCTCACCCCGTCGTCGAAGGTGACCACGAGCACCTTCTCGGCGCGCTTGAGGCGCAGCTCGGTCGGCACGGGCATCGGCTTTTCCTTCAGCGCGTCGGCGCGGGATCGTCCAGCCGCCGCGCCTCATCGGCGAGCATGATCGGGATCCCGTCGCGGATCGGGTAGGCGAGACCGGCCTGGTCGCTGATCAGTTCGCCGCGGGCACGATCGTACCGGAGCGGCCCCTTGGTGACCGGGCAGACAAGGATCTCGAGCAGCCTCGGGTCGACCGGCGGCGGCTCGGGTATCTCGGCGGTCATGACAATCGCGTCCCTCCCTCCGGCTCCGGCGCGCCATGGGCGCCGATCTCGACGAGCGCGAGCAGCATGTCGGCACGGTCCTGAAGCGTCGGCGCCTCGAGCAGGGCCTGCTTCTCGCGCGGCTCGAACGGGCAGACCATGGCAAGCGTCGTCACGAGCATCGCATCCGGCGTCTCCCGAACTGCGTCCCAGTTGGCCTCGATCCGGTTGGCGCGGAAGTAGGCGCGCAACGACTCCTCGAGGCGGGCCCGGTCGAGAACGAGCCTCGGGGTTGCCTCGAGATCTCCGAGATAGGCGGCGTAGTCTGCGCGCACGCGGCGATAGCCGCGCCGCATCGGCAGCTCCTCGGCGACCGAAAAGCGCGCCACGCCGGTAAGCGTGATCAGGAGGCGCCCGTCATCCGTCTCGCTGAAGGAGGAGATCCGCCCGAGGCAACCGACGCGGTAGAGGCTCGGGCCATGCGCCCCGCCCGGCTCGCCGGCGTTCGGCTGAATCATACCGAACATCCGCCCCTGGCAGAGACTGTCCTCCGTCATCGCGAGGTAGCGCGGCTCGAAGATGTTGAGTGGCAGGCGGCCGAGCGGCAGAAGCAGGGCGCCGGTGAGCGGAAAGACGGCGATCTCGGCTGGAAGGTCCGCCGGTTTCGGGGCCCAGGCGTTGCCGCTCATGGCCGGGCTTTCATCGCGCGCGCCGTCAGCTGAACAGGAGCGCCGACAGCCGGCGGCGTGCCGCCACCGTCACCTCGTCGTTCAGGCCCCAGGCCTCGAAGAACTTGAGAAGCTGAAGCCGCGCGGCATCGTCGTTCCAGCCGCGCTGCTTGCGGATGATCTGCAAGAGTTGCTCTGCCGCCTCCTCGCGCCGCCCGAGCGCGTTCAGGGCCACCGCATAGTCGAACCGCGCGGCATGATCGTCGGCGTTAGCGGCAAGCCGCGCCTGGAGTTCGACAAGCTTCGCCTGGGCCTCGCGCCCTTTCGCGGCCACCTCGAGGGCGGCCTTCACCCCCTGGATCTCGGCGTGGCTCTCGACATTGGCGGGAAGGTTCGCGACCAGCGCCCCCGCCTCGCTCTCCCGCCCCAGAGCGATGAGCGAGCGGCCCATCAGCCCGATCGCTTCGGCATTGTCTGGTTCCTCGGCGAGCAGGGCGCGCAACAGTTCGATCGCCTCCTCGTGCTGCCCCTCCCCGGCGGCCGCCTTCGCCGCTGCGAGCAGGTCCTCCGACGGCATGGTCCCCCCCGCCATCTGCACCACCTGCTCGATCACCTGGCGCACCTGGCTCTCCGGCAGAGCGCCCTGGAACAGCGGCACGAGCTGCCCCTGGATCACGGCCACAACCGTCGGCACCGACTGCACGCGAAGCCCCTGCTGGGCGAGCATCGCGATCAGGCGCGGGTTCTTGTCGATGTCGATCTTGGCGAGACGCACCCGCCCCCCCGCGGACCGAACCACCCTCTCGAGAACGGGGGTGAGCTGCTTGCAGGGCCCGCACCATGTCGCCCAGAAGTCGACGATCACCGGAACCTGCTGGCTCGCCTGGATCACGTCGGCGAGGAAGCTCGCCTCCGTGACGTCCTTGACCGGGTCGGCCTGCCCTGCCGCTGGCGTGCCGTTTGCCTCGGCCTTGCTGGTGCCGCCTGTCGGTTTCGGCGGGTCGAAGATGATGTCCATCTGCCTTCTCTCATGTGCCAGCCGCCCAGCGCACTGGGCGTGCCAGACCTGCCCATAACATGCGCATGCGCGGGGCGCGAACAAGCCCGCCGCGGCCGCCCCGCCCCGAACGGCACCGCTCTCAGCCCGCGTCGGCCTTCAGTGCGGCAACGTCGGCGATGCGTGGCTGGTGCCCCGTGAGCGCGAGGAACCGGCGGAAATCCTCGGCCGACACCGACGTCGTCGCGGTGTTCGTGAGCGGGTGAGCGGTGATCCGCCCCTGCGCCTCCCAGAGCTCCCGGTCGAGGATGAACCCCACACGATGGCCGCGGTCGTTCACCAGGGCGAACGGCGTCACCGCCCCGGGCGTGACGCCGAGGAGGGCCCCGAGCTCCTCGGGCGAGCCGAAGCTCATCCGCGGCAGGCCGAGCGACCGTGCGAGCGCTCCGATCGGCACGCGGCGGTGCTCGAGCAGGGTGGCGAGCCAGAACCGCCCCTCGCGATCCTTGAGAAACAGGTTCTTCACATGTGCCCCGGGGAGGCGCTCGTGGATCCGCTCACGCTTGCTCTCGGCAACGGTGAAAACAGGGGGGTGGCGGATGGTCTCGTGGCGTATGCCAACGCCCTCGAGCCAGGCGAGGAACGCCTCTGGCGTGAGTTGCCCCTGCTGCATGACCGAGTTCTGCAGCCTTAACCAAGGATACGCAATCGCCCGTGCATGCTCGCTCGGCACGACCTGGATGGAGCAGCCGCGATGTCTGAGCAAGCTGGGGCAAGCCTTGGCGCCGGCGTAGGGTCCGGCGCGGTCGCCGAAGGCGGGCGCGGCGTCTGTCTCGTGGTTGACGACAGCCGTCTCGTTCGCCGGATCGCCCGCGGCATCCTCGAGGCGCAGGGCTTCGCCGTGGAGGAGGCGCAGGACGGGGCCGAGGCGCTCGCCGCATGCCGGCGCCGCATGCCGAAGGCCATCCTGCTTGACTGGAACATGCCGGTGATGAACGGCATCGAGTTTCTGCGCGCGCTAAAGGCCGAGTTCGGCGACACGGCCGCGACGGTGGTGTTCTGCACCACCGAAAACGAGATGAGCTTCATTCTCGAGGCGATCGAGGCCGGCGCGACGGAATACATCATGAAGCCCTTCGACGCCGAGATCATCGCCTCGAAGTTCGCCCAGGCGGGCCTATTGTGACGCCCGTCCAGGCCCCGGCCCCGGCGGCGGCCGAGGCTGCCGCCGACGACCCGCGCGTCCGCGTGCTCGTGTGCGACGACAGCGCCGTGATCCGCGGCCTCATCACGCGCATGCTCGAGAGCGACCCGGAAATCGCCGTGGTCGCGCGCGCCGTCAATGGTCGCGACGCGATCGCGGCCGTGCGCGCGACTCGGCCCGATGTCTGCGTGCTCGACATCGAGATGCCGGTGATGGACGGGCTCGCCGCCCTTCCCGAGCTGCTCCGGGTCGACCCGGAGCTCAAGGTCGTGATGGCGAGCACGCTCACGACGCGCGGCGCCGACATCGCCCTGCGCGCCTTGCGCCTCGGCGCGGCCGACTATGTGCCGAAGCCGACCACGACCGCGGTGATCGCCTCCGAGGCCTCGTTCCGCGACGAGATCGTCGCCAAGGTCAAGGGGTTGGGGCAGCAGCGGCGACGCCTGCGTCGGATCGCCCCGCGGCCGGCGCCGCCGCCCGCGACGCTCCGCCCCCAGGGTGGCGTGTTCCGCCCGGCGGTGGTGGCGATCGGCGCCTCGACCGGCGGCCCGCAGGCCCTGTTCACCCTGTTCTCCGGGCTCGGCCGGTCCGTTCCCGTGCCGCTGCTCGTGACCCAGCACATGCCCGCCACCTTCACCGCCGTGCTCGCCGACCATCTCGACCGCCTCGGCGGCCCGCCCTGCGCCGAAGCCAAAGACGGCGAAACACCCCTGCCCGGCCGGGCCTATCTCGCCCCCGGCGACACGCACCTGACCGTGGTGCAGGACGGGGGCGTCGTGCGGATCCGCCTCTCCAAGGCGCCGCCCGAGAATTTCTGCCGCCCCGCGGTCGACCCGATGCTGCGGAGTGCGGCGGCGGCCTACGCCGGGCGCGTTCTCGTCGTGATGCTGACCGGCATGGGCCAGGACGGGATGAAGGGGGCGGAAGCCGTCGTCGCAGCAGGCGGACGGGTGATCGCCCAGGACGAGGCCACCTCGGTCGTCTGGGGCATGCCCGGGGCGGTCACCCGCGCGGGCCTCGCCTCCGCCGTTCTGCCGCTCGCCTCGATCGCTTCTGCCGTCACCTCGTCCTTCGGGTCCGGAACGCACGCATGAGCCAGGCCGCCTTCTCCGCCCTCGCCGCCTTTCTGCACGAGCGCTCCGGGCTCGTCCTCGGCCCCGACAAGCTCTACCTCGTCGAGACGCGGCTTGGCGCCCTGATGAAGCGGGAGAAGATCGCCGATCTCGGCGCCCTCGTCGCCAGGATCTCCTCCCCAACCGGAGAGGCGCTGGCGCGCGAGGTGGTCGAGCTGATGACCACCAACGAAACCTTCTTCTTCCGGGACGGAAAGCCCTTCGACCACGTCAAGACGACGGCGCTGAAGCGGCTACACGCGGCACGGCCCCCGGGCCAGCCGATCCGGATCTGGTCGGCCGCCTGCTCGACCGGCCAGGAGGCCTATTCGCTCGCGATGATCGTCGACGAGGCGAGGCCCTGGCTCGGCGACCGGCGCGTCGAAATCATCGGCACCGACCTCTCGCGCGACGTGCTGGCCCGTGCGCGCGAGGGTCTCTACTCGCAGTTCGAGGTGCAGCGCGGCGTGCCGATCCAGATGCTCGTCAAGTACTTCCGGCAGGAGGGCGCGTCCTGGCGCCTGTGCGAGGCAATCCGCGCGATGGTCACCTGGCGCGAGTTCAACCTGCTCGGCGATCTCCGACCGCTCGGGCGGTTCGACATCGTGTTCTGCCGCAACGTTCTGATCTATTTCGACCAGCCGACCAAGGCCAGGGTGCTTGCGGCGATCGCCGCGCAGATGCCCCCCGACGGCGTGCTCTATCTTGGCGGTGCGGAGACCGTGCTCGGCATCACCGACCGGTTCGCAGCCGTTGCCGGAGAGCGCGGCGTCTACGAGCCCGTCGCCGGCCCGCGAACCGCCGCCGCCTGAGCCCCCTCGCCTCTTCGCCTCTCTCGGTGCAGCATCGCCGCCGGACCGGCAGGGAGAGAGGAATGGCACGGATCGACGCAGGTCGGCTTCTCGAGGACCTTCACACGCTGCGCGGCTTCGGCCGCTTCCGCACCGGCGTGCATCGCCCGACACTCTCGCCCGAGGACATCGCAAGCCGCCGCTGGCTCGCCGGCCGGCTCGCCGAGGCCGGGCTCGAGCCGCGGATCGACGGCATCGCCTCGGTGTTCGGCTTCACCCGCAACCCGGGGCGACGGCTCCTCATCGGCAGCCACCTCGAGAGCCAGAACGAGGCGGGCTGGCTCGACGGCGCCATGGGCGTGATCTTCGGCCTCGAGGTGGCCCGCGCCCTGCCGCAACTCCCGATCGACGTCGCCGCCTGGGTGGACGAGGAGGGTCACTACGGCAGCTTCCTGGGCTCACGCTCCTTCATCGGAGAGGTGACGGAGGAGGAGATCGACCGCGCCATAAACCGCACCACCGGAGAGAGCATGCGCTCAGGCCTCGAACGCGCCGGCCTCTCGGGCGTTCCGCGCGTGACGCTCGACGATCCCTCTCGCTACCTCGGCTATCTTGAGGCGCACATCGAGCAGGGTGACGAGCTCGAGGCGAAGGGGCTCGTTCTCGGCGTCGTCACCTCCATCGTCGCGATCTGGAACTTCCGGATCCGTTTCATCGGCGAGCAGAACCACGCGGGCACCACACGAATGGCCATCCGCAAGGACGCGCGGGTGGCGATGACCCGTCTCGCGAACCGGATCGACGACACGTTCCCCGACGTCATCGCCGAGCGCTCCGTCTGGACCATCGGGCGCATGTCGCTCGACCCGAACGCCCCCTCGATAATCCCCGGTGCGGCGGAGATGAACGTTCAGTTCCGCGACGCCGACCCGGCTGTGCTCGACCGGCTCGAGGCGCATCTCCGCCGCCTCGTCGCCGAGGCGGATGCCGCGGGACCCTGCCGCGTGACCATCGAAGTCGCCTCGAAGACCATTCCGAAGGTGATGGACGCGCGCTTCCAGGACGCTCTTGCGCGGGCAGCGGAGGCGCATGCGCCGGGGCGGTGGCAGCGCATGCCGTCGGGGGCCGGGCATGACGCCCAGGTGCTCGCCCTGCGCATGCCGGCGGGGATGCTGTTCGTTCCCTCGATCGGGGGCATCAGCCACCACTGGACCGAGGACACGAAGGAGGAGGACATCGTCCGCGGCTGCGCCGTGCTCGCCGACGCAGCCGAGGCACTGCTCACTCAGTCGTAGCGCAGGTCCATCGCCTTGCCGCCGAACACGCGCCACGCGAGCCCGGTATAGGCGGCGATGATCGGCATCACCACGAGCGCGCCGGCGAGAATGATCGAGAGGCTCTCCGGCGCGGCTGCGGCTTGCCAGAGCGTGAGCCGTTCGGGCACCACATACGGGAAAAAGCTCCAGGCGAGGCCCGCGAAGGCAAGGCAGAACAGCCCCACCGCGCCCCAGAATGGCAGGCGCCGAAGCGCATCCCCTGGCAGCGGCATGTGACGCAGGAGCGCCGCGAGGCCGGCCACAAGAGCGAGCGTCGCAGCCGGCAACGGCGCGAGCAGGAAGATGTTCGGGAAATCGAACCAGCGGTGGAAGATCCGCTCGCTCGCAACCGGCGTTGCGACCGAGACCGCGACGATCCCGAGCGCCACACCCCAGAGCGACCGCCGCGCCCAGGCCACGGCGCGACGCTGCAGCGCCCCCTCGCAGCGCCAGATCAGCCACGCGGCGCCGATGAAGCTGTAAGCAACCGCCACGCCGATGGCAGAGAGGGCGGCGAAGGCGAGAGCGACGGCGCCCTCGTCGAAGCCGAGCACGTAGCGGCCGAGCATCCAGCCCTGGGTGAGGGCCGCAAGCAGAGAGCCGCCGAAGAAGGCATGGTCCCACCGCCGCTTGTGCTCGGCAGTGGCCGCCTTGGCGCGGAACTCGAACGCCACGCCGCGCAGCGTGAGCCCGAGCAGCATCAGCGCCACAGGCAGGTAAAGGGCGGTGAGGATCTGGCCATGCGCGATCGGGAAGGCGACGAGGAGGAGGCCAACGCCGAGCACGAGCCAGGTCTCGTTCGCATCCCAGAACGGTCCGATCGAGGCCACCATCCGGTCACGCTCGGCTTCGTTCGCCGCCTGGGGAAGGAGCACGCCGACGCCGAGGTCGAACCCGTCAAGCACCACATAGGCGAGGACGGACGCCGCCATCAGCGCGGCGAACACGACCGGCAGGAGATCGGGCGGAAGGAACGGGGTCATCGCAGCCTCACGCTTTGGCGGCGGGCACGGCGCGGGCGAGCGCAAGCGCTTCCCCGCCACCCTGCGCCGCGGGCGGCGCACCAGCCTTGCGCGCGAGCCGGAACAGCGTCGCGACATAGGCCGCGAGCAGCACGACATAGAGAGCGAGATACATCAGAAGTGTGGAGAGCACCGTTCCGGCAGCGATCGGGCCGACCGCCTCCGCCGTGGTCAGCACGCCCGTAACGAGCCAGGGCTGACGGCCGATCTCGGTGACGTACCAACCGGCGAGAGTCGCCACCCAGCCGGAAAAGGTCATGGCCACGAACCCGATCAGGAGCGGCCGCGGCAGCGACCCGCGCCGCCAGAGATGCCAGGCGCCCGCAAGCCCCATCGCGATCATCAGAAGCCCGATGCCGACCATGACGCGGAAGGCGTAGAACACCGGCGCGACAGGAGGGTGCTTGCCGATAAAGTCATCAAGCCCCGGTACCACGCCATCGATCCTATGCGTGAGGATCAGAGAGGCGCCGGAGGGGATGCCGATCTCGAAATGGTTGGTCCGGGCGGCCTCGTCGGGGATCGCGAAGAGGAGCAGCGGCACGTGCGAGCCGGTGGTCCAGTTGCCCTCCATCGCCGCCACCTTCGCGGGCTGGTGCTCGAGCGTGTTGAGCCCATGCAGGTCTCCCACAAGGAGCTGAGTCGGAGCAAATACCGCTGCCATCACCACGGCCGTGCGCAGTGCGGCCGCGACATCGGCGCCGCGATCGCCGCGGAGCCAGCGCCAAGCGGAGAGGCCTGCCATCAGGAAGGCGACGGTCAGCGCCGAAGCGATCAGCATGTGGGCAAGCCGATAGGGCATCGACGGCGAGAAGATGATCGCCCACCAGTCGGTCGCATGCGCGACACCATCGCGCAGCTCAAAGCCTGCGGGCGTGTGCATCCAGGAGTTCAGCACGAGGATCCAGAACGCGCTGAGCGTCGTGCCGACGGCGACGAAGACGGTTGCCCCGGTGTGAAGCCAGCCGGGCACGCGACGGAACCCGAACAACATGATGCTGAGGAAGGTCGCCTCGAGGAAGAACGCCGTCAGCACTTCGTAGGCGAGCAAGGGCCCCGCGATGTTGCCCACGCGCTCCATGAAGCCCGGCCAGTTGGTGCCGAACTGGAAGCTCATGGTGATACCGGAGACGACGCCGAGCGCGAAGGAGAGGGCGAACACCTTCACCCAGAACCGGTAGGCGCCCATCCACTTCTCGTCTCCGGTGGCGTTGAACCGGAGCTTGAAGAACAGAAGCACCCAGCCCAGCGCGATGGTGATCGTCGGGAACAGGATGTGGAACGAGACGTTGGCGGCGAACTGGATCCGCGCAAGCAGGGTCGCGTCCATCAGGCATCCTCCTTCTGCGCCGCGCGGCGCGGCCGCGCGAGCGCCACAACCTTGTCCTTCGCCTCGAGGAACTTCACCACCCGAGAGCCGAGGGCGAGAAGCTGGGCGAGGCGCTCGGTCTCGAGCCGGCGCACATCCTCGTACCAGGTGGTGAGCTGCTCGATCAGCTGGTGCATCTCGGCCATGCGCGCCTGGGCGTGACGCTCCGCCGCCGTCGACGGCTTCTGCATCAGAAGCTCGCGCAGCACCGAGAGGGTCGGGTCGACCTCCCGTTTCTTCCGCTCCTCGGCGAGAACGCGGAGGATCTGCCAGACGTCGTCCGGCGTCGTGAAGTGATCCCGCCGGTCGCCCGGGACATGCCTGAGCAGAACGAGGTTCCAGGCCTGGAGCTCGCGCAGGCCCATCGAGACGTTAGAGCGCGAGATCCCGAGCGCCTCGACGATCTGGTCGGCGTTCAACGGTTCGGGAGAGACGAAGAGCAGGGCATAGATCTGCCCCACCGTGCGGTTGATACCCCAGCGGCTGCCCATCTCGCCGAAATGCAGCACGAAGGCCTGGATCAGCGGCGGGAGGTTCACGGTGTTCCGACCCTTCTGGCATTTCAGAAATTCCTGAAACTTATATCAGCACCGAAGCGGCGATGCAAGGCCGCCCTTCCCCCCTTCTCCGGCCTCGCGACAGCGAAGGACGCCCGGAGGGGGGATCGTCACCGGATCTGCTTGACGGCCGCGATGGTCAGGGCCCACGCGCCCGTATGGGCAGCTCGCGTCAGGCTGCCACGACGTCGCGGATCGCGGCGACGATCTTCTGCTCCGTCACCCGGATCGCCGTCTCGAGCGGCGGGGAGAAGGGCACGGGAACGCGCGGCGCCCCAAGCCGGCGCACGGCACGCAGCCCGCCGGGGCCGAGCCGCTCGACCACGCGGGCGACCACTTCGGCCCCGAACCCGGCCGGCTCGACCGCCTCGTGCACGACGACAAGACGTCTCGTTCTCGCAACGGAAGCGACGACCGCTTCCTCGTCCCAGGGCCAGATGCTGCGGAGATCGAGCACATCCGTCTCGATCCCCTCTCGTCCGAGCGACTCTGTCGCGCGCGCCACGTCGCGCGCGGCGGCCGACCACGTCACCACCGTCGCCGCATCGCCCGAACGCACGCGCCGCGCCATGGCGAAGGGAAGCGGCTCGATCTCGTCAGGTACCTCGCCGGTCTCGCCGAACAGGTCCTTCGGGTCGAAGAACAGGACCGGATCGTCGCTTCGGATCGAGGCGACAAGCAGCCCGGCGGCATCCGCGGGCGTCGAGGGCGCGACGACGACAACGCCCGGCAGGTGCGCAAACCATGCCTCGAGCATCTGGCTGTGCTGGGCGGCCGAGTTGCGCCACATGCCGTGCGGCATGCGCACGACCACGGAGGCGCGCCCCTGGCCGCCGAACATGTAGCGCACCTTGGCGATCTGGTTCACGAGCTCGTCCATCGCGCACATCACGAAGTCGAAGATGCGCATCTCGATGATCGGCCGCGTGCCGACGAGTGCGGCGCCGAGCCCCGCCCCCATGATCGTGCTTTCCGAAATCGGGGTCGAGACCACGCGGTCGGGCCCGAACGCCTCGAGGAAGCCGCGATACTGTCCGAATAGCCCGCCGCGGGCGACGTCCTCGCCGAGCACCCACACGCGCGGGTCACGCCGCATCTCCTGCTCCGCCGCGCGGCGGAGCGCTTCGATCATCGTCGCCGTGCTCATGCGGGGACCGGAACCGCGCCGACGTCCTGCACATCCGCGAATGCCGAAGCGGGCGCCGGCCAGGGCGCGGCGAGCGCCTCGGCGCGCGCCCTCGCCATCTCGGCCTCGGCGTCCGCAGCGATCGCCTCGAGCACGCCGCGGTCGACACCATTGGCCGCAAGCCAGGCCTCGAGGCGGGCGATCGGCTCCCGCGCGCGCGCCGCTTCCACCTCCGCCGCATCCCGCCACGCGGCAGGGTCGGTCGAGGTGTGGCCGAGCAGGCGAAAGGTTCGCGCATGCAACAGACGCGGCCCCTCGCCGCGCCGGATCGAAGCGACCATCGCCTCGGCAAGGTCAAGCACCGCGAGCGCGTCGTTGCCGTCAACCGACGCAGCCGGCACGCCGATCGCCTCCGCGCGCGCCACCGCACCCGCGCCTGCTGTCACGGCGTCAGCGCGCGTGAAGGCGGCGACGGCGTTGTCCTCGCAGACGAATAGCACCAGTAGGCGCCAGAGCGCTGCCCAGTTCAGCCCCTCGAGGAAGGGGCCGCGATTGACCGCGCCATCGCCGAAGAAGCAGGCGACGATCGCGTCCGACCCCAGCAGCCTCAAGCCCTGCGCAGCACCGACGGCGATCGGGATGCCGCCAGCGACCACGCCATTCGCCCCCAGCATCCCGACCGAGAAATCGGCGATGTGCATCGAGCCGCCTTTGCCGCCGCAGAAGCCGCCCGCGCGCCCATAGAGCTCGCGCATCATTGGCCCTGGGGCAGCGCCTTTGGCGATCGCATGCCCGTGGCCGCGGTGGTTCGAGGTGATCCGGTCATCTCGCCGAAGTGCCGCGCAGACGCCGGCCGCGACGGCCTCCTGGCCGATCGAGACGTGCAAAGGGCCCGGGATCTCCCCCGCCTTGTGGCCGGCAAGCGCCGCCTCCTCGAAGGCGCGGATTCGCCGCATGGTGCGCAGCAGGCTGAGAGCGTGGTCAAGATTGCCGCGAGACGCGGTCATGCATTTCCCCCCTTCACGCGGCGGCGGCTGCACTTGGGCACCATGGCCGCGCGTGGTTCCTGAATCAAGTCGGCCACGGCAGGGAACGGACAGGGGTGTGAGCGACGCCGAGCGCGTGATCGTGCGCGACAGCGTGACGGAACTCGACGACTCGGCACGCGGGCGCGTCGTGCTCGCACCGTCGCATGGCGGCCGCTACGCTGCGGCGCTCGCGGCGCGATGCGGCGTCTCTGCCGTGATCCTCTCTGACGCGGGAATAGGCCGCAACGGAGCGGGCGTAGCGGGGCTCGCGCTTCTTGACGACTTGGGCGTTCCCGCTGCAGCGGTCGATGTCTGGTCCGCACGGATCGCCGACGGGAAGGACTGTCTCCGCCGCGGCGTGCTCTCCACCGTGAACGCGCGCGGCCGCGCGCTCGGCATCGATGCCGGCATGGCGGTGGCGGAGGCGCTCGCGCGGCTTGCCGCTGCCGCGCTTCCGCCCTCGCCTCCCCCGCCCGCGCTTGCGGACTCACGGCGCGAGATCGCGGAGGCAGGCACGAAGGGCGTGCGCGTGCTCGCGCTCGACAGCAACGCCCTCGTCCGGCCTGAGGATTTGGGCCAGGTGATCGTCACCGGCTCGCATGGCGCGCTGCTCGGCGGGCGGCCGGAGACGGCGGTTAAGGTGGCGGTGTTCGCCGCCCTCTACAACGACGCCGGCATCGGCATTGACGAGGCAGGCTTGGGCAGGCTTGCGCCGCTCGCCGCGCGCGGCATCGCCGCGGCCACCGTCTCGGCCGCAAGCGCCGAGATCGGCGATGCCGCGAGCACGTATCACGACGGGATCGTCTCGGCCGTGAACGCTGTCGCGGCGCGGCTTGGCGGTGCCGTCGGCCAAAGGGCGCGGGAGCTCGTCGCCCGCCTCGTCGCTGCACGTGCAAGGGAGATCTCTGGATGACGGCACCAGTCACGAACGCCACCCGAATGTCGGGCGGCCGGGCGCTTGCGGAAATGCTGAGGCTTGCGGGTGCGGGCCCGATCTTCGGCATGGGCGGGTTCCAGCTCCTGCCGTTCTACGAGGCCTGCCGCGTCCTCAATCTCCGCCACTGCCTGATCAACGACGAGCGCAGCGGCGCCTTCGCCGCCGACGCCTATGCGCGCGTGACGAACCGCCCCGGGCTCTGCGACGGAACGCTCGGCCCAGGCGCGACCAATCTCGCGACCGGGCTTGCCGAGAGCCTCAATGCCGGCATCCCGCTGATTGCCATCACCGGCGACACGAACCGGGAACATTCGTGGAAGAACATGACGCAGGAGGCGCGCCAGCTCGAGGTGCTGCGCCCCGTGGCGAAGGAGGTGATCCGGATCGAGAGCATCGCCCGAATCCCTGAACATGTCCGGCGCGCCTTTACGGTCGCGACCACGGGGCGCCCGGGGCCGGTTGTGCTCGACGTCCCGGAGGACGTGGCCCACGGGGAGCACGAGTTCGAGGCTGGAGCATTCTGGATCGACCCCGGAACACTTTCGGTGCAGGCACGACGTTTCCGCCCGGACGGCGCGGAGCTCGCGCGCGCCGCCACCCTGCTCGCCCGCGCCGAGCGGCCGCTCGTCCTCGCGGGGGGAGGCATCCACATCAGCGGCGCGCACGAGGCGCTGCAGGCGCTTGCCGAAAGCGAGGGCATCCCGGTCGCGCACACCATGTCCGGCAAGGGCGCGATCGCCTGCACGCACCCGCTTTCGGCCGGCGTGTTCGGACGCTACAGCCGGATCGCGAACGAGCTCGTCGCGGAGGCCGATCTCCTGCTCGTCGTCGGCTGTAAGCTCGGCGAGATCGCGACACGACGCTTCACGCTGATCCCGCCCGACAAGACGGTGATCCACATCGACATCGTGCCGGACGAGATCGGCCGGACGACGCGCACGACGGTCGCTCTCGCCGCCGATGCGAGGCTTGCGCTTGAGGATCTCTCTGCCGCTCTCGGCCCAGGGACTGATCGCCGGTCGCGGCGGCATTCATGGTGGTCGTCGGTCGCGCCGAGGATGGCCTCCTGGCGCGACGGTGCTGCGGATCGGCTCAAGAGCCGCGAGCGGCCGATCAATGTCGGGCGGCTGATGGACGCGCTCAACGCAGTGATGCCGGAGGACGCGATCCTGGTCGCCGATGGCGGCTTCGCCGCACATTGGGGCGCGCTTCTGTTCGACACGATGCGCCCGGGCCGCCACTTCGTCGCCGACCGCGGCTTCGCCTCGATCGGCTATGGCGCATCGGGCAGCATCGGCGCCCAGCTCGGCGCACCGGGGCGGCGCGTCGTCGGGCTCACGGGCGATGGCGGGTTCAACATGACGATCGGCGACCTCGAGACCGCGCGACGCCTCGGCACGCCGATCGTCCTCTGCGTCTTCAACAACGCCGCCTCCGGATACGTGAAGGCGCTGCAGCACGCCGTCTACGGCCCGGGCAACTACCAATCAAGCGAGCTGGTCGAATTGGACTATGCCGCGGTCGCGCGGGCGATGGGCTGCCATGGCATTCGCGTCGAGGACCCAGACACGATCGAGGCGGCGCTGCGCGAGGGCCTCGCCAACACCGACACGCCGACGGTTCTCGACGTGATCGTCACGCGCGACCCGGCGCGGATGCTTCCCGGCGTGGACAATCGCACCCTGAAGGTGGAGAAAGGCGACAGACCCGTCTGAGGAGGTGACGATGGCCGCCTGCATCGTCGGCTGGGCGCATACCCCCTTCGGCAAGCTCGAGGACCCCGACATCGAGAGCCTGATCGCCCGGGTGGCGCGCGCGGCCGTCGAGGACGCAGGGCTTGCGGTCGAGGAGGTCGATGCGCTCGCGATCGGCCTCTTTAACAACGGGTTCTCGGCGCAGGACTTCCCGGCCTCGCTCGCCTTCAACGCCGTTCCCGAGTGGCGGTTCCGCCCGGCAGTGCGAGTCGAGAACGCGTGCGCGACCGGCTCTGCCGCAATCCATGCCGGCCGCGACATGATCGCGGCGGGGCGTGCGCGCATCGTGCTCGTGGTCGGCGTCGAGAAGATGACCGCCACACCGCCCGAGAAGATCGGCGAGGCGCTGCTCGCGGCGAGCTACCGCGCCGAAGAGGGCTGCGTCGCGGGCGGCTTCGCCGGCGTGTTCGCGAAGATCGCGCAGGCCTATTTCCAGCGCCACGGTGACCAGTCGGACGCGCTCGCGATGATCGCGGCGAAGAACCACGCGCACGGCGTCAACAACCCCTACGCCCAGATCCGCAAGGACCTCGGCTTCGAGTTCTGCCGCAGCGTGCACGAGAAGAACCCCTATGTCGCGCCGCCCTTGCGACGCACAGACTGCTCGCTCGTCTCCGACGGTGCGGCGGCGGTGGTTCTCGCCGCCGAGGACGTGGCGCGGACGCTCACGAAGGCCGTGCGCTTCCGCGCTGCGGTGCATGTCAACGAGTTCCTGCCACTTTCCCGTCGCAACCCGATCGTGTTCGAGGGCGCCGCGCGGGCTTGGTCGGAAGCCTATGCCTCGGCCGGCATCACGCTCGAGGACCTAGACTTCGTCGAGACGCATGACTGCTTCACGATCGCCGAGCTGCTCGAATACGAGGCGATGGGGCTGACGCCCGAGGGCAAAGGGGCGGTCGCGGCGCTTGAGGGCTGGACGCGCATGGACGGCCGGCTGCCGGTGAACCCCTCCGGAGGGCTCAAGGCCAAGGGACACCCGATCGGGGCGACGGGCGTGTCGATGCACGCGCTTGCCGCCATGCAGCTCACCGGGATGGCGGGGGCGATGCAGGTGCCGGGGGCGTCGCTCGGGGCCGTGTTCAACATGGGCGGGGTGGCGGTCGCGAACTACGTCTCGGTGCTCGAACCGCTGCGCTGACGGCGGCGGCGCGGCGCGGCCTGCCTGCCGTGCGCGAACCGGGCGTGCCGTTTCAGGACACGTGCACGAGCAGGAGGCCGGCCGCGCCGATGAAGCCCGTCTCGGCGACCATCAGGAGCACGGCGCGTCGGCCAACCTCAGCGAGCGACTTCAGCGACGTCTTCACCCCGAGCGCCGCGATCGAGGTGACGATGCACCATCGCGACGCGTCGCCGAGTGCGTCCTGGACCGGGGGGGGAACGAGGCCGAGGCTGTTGAGTCCGACAATGGCGAGGAAGCCGACCAGGAACCCTGGCAGAAGGGGCGGGCGTGCCTGGCCCTCGCTCGCATCTCCGGGTGCACTCCGCCGCACCACGAGCGCAATCGCGAGAACGACCGGCACGAGCATCGCGACGCGCAGGAGCTTGACGATGGTCGCTGCCTTGCCGGCTTCCGCGGAGATGCTGAAGCCGGCGCCGACGACCTGGGCGACGTCATGGATCGTCGCGCCGAGGAACACGCCCGCTTCCGTGTCGTCGAGCCCGAGGCCCCGCGCGAGCAGCGGATAGGCGACCATCGCCACGGTCGAGAGCGTGGTGACGCCGAGGATGGTGAAGGCCGTGTCGCGCTCATGCCCTGGGCGTCGGGGAAGAACCGCGGCGATTGCCGCCGCCGCCGAGGCGCCGCAGATCGCGACCGCTCCTGCAGTCAGCGTGCCGAATCGCGCCCCGAGGCCGAAGACGCGGGCGACGAGGATGCCGAACCCGATGGTGAGCAGAACAGCGGCAGCGACGCCCGCGAGCGTGCCCGGACCGAGCGCGACGATCTGCGACGCCGTGATCCTGGCGCCGAGAAGGGCGACACCGAGCCTCAGCACGGAGCGGGAGGCGAAGGCGAGGCCTAGCGCGAGCCCGCGCTCCGCGGCGAGGTGGTTGAACGCCATGCCCAACAGAAGCGCGAACAGCACGACGGGGCCGCCATGCGCCGCGGCGACGAAGGCAGCCGCCATGGCGATGACGGCGCTGAAGGCGAGGCCGGGGAAGAGCGGCCGCGCAGCCGCAAACCGTGCAGCGAGATCCTTGCCGAACGTCGAAGGCATCAGCGAGAGGCGCGCTGTCCGCGAGCGAGGGGGGCGCGGCGCGACCCGGGAGCCACGCCCCCGGGGCCTTCACGCGCTCTCGTAGAGCCTTGTGAGCGAGAACTCGCGGTGGCCGAGGATCTCGGCCGCCGTCAGCTCGCCATTGGCGGTGCGGAGGATGCAGTCGAGCAGCTTCTCGCCTGCCTCGTCGATCGTCATCTGCTTCTGCAGGATGCCGGTGACATCGAGATCGATATGTTCCGGCATCGTGCGCATCGTGCGCGGATTGGCCGTGATCTTGATCACGGGCAGGATCGGGTTGCCGATCACGTTCCCCTGGCCGGTGGGGAAGGTGTGCACGGCATAGCCCGCGGCGGCGCAGAGCGTGACCATCTCGGCGGCAGCCGAGGAGCTGTCCATGAACCACAGGCCCGGGTGGGAAGGCGTCTCGGCCTTGTCGAGCACGCCGTCGACGAGGCACTTCCTGCCGATCTTCTGGATGTTGCCGAGCGCCTTCTCCTCGATGGTGGTGAGCCCGCCCTCGATGTTGCCCTTGGTCGGCTGGCTCTCGGACAGGTCCGAGGTCTTGTGCGCTTCGATCACGGCCTGGTAGCGGTCGAACATCGCCTGGAACCGGGCGGCGATCTCGGGCGTGCGGCAGCGCGCCTTGACGAGATGTTCGCCCCCCGTCAGCTCCGAGGTCTCGCCGAACACGAGCGTATTGCCGTTTTCCCAGAGCTTGTCGAAGGCGTTGCCGACGGTCGGGCAGGAGGCGAGGCCCGAGGTCGTGTCGCTCTCGCCGCACTTGGTCGAGACCCAGAGCTCGCGCAAGGGCGCCGTCGTGCGCCGAAGCGTCGAGGCGTGCTTGACCAGGCGATAGGCGGCACGGGAGGCGTTGGCGATGGTCGCGATGTCGCCGTGCTGTTCGATCCAGAAGCCCTCGACCGGCTTGCCGGACTTCGCGATGCCGTCGACGACCCGCCCTGTCCAGCCGGGCTCGATGCCGATCACCACCACGCCCGCGACATTCGGGTTCGAGCCGACCCCGATAAGCGTGCGGAAGTGAAGATCGAGATCGGCCCCGAACTGGAGCCGGCCATAGGCATGGGGGATCGCCATCGCCCCCTGGATGTTGCGCGCCACCGCCTCGCAGGCGGCGTTGGAGAGGTCGTCGACCGGAAGGATGATGACGTGGTTTCGCACCCCCATCCGCCCGTTCTCGCGCCGATACCCCTCGAAGGTCAGATTGCCGAGGTCCATGCCCATCGTCGCGCCCTCCTCACCAGCGCTTGGTCTTGACGTTGTGGACGTGCAGATGCTCGCCGGCGGCGATGGGCGCGATGGCGCGGCCGATGTCGACGCCGTACTTGATGATGGTGTCTCCGGCGGCGATGTCGCGGATGGCGAGCTTGTGGCCGATCGGGATGTCGTTCTTGGCGGAGAAGGTGATCATCCGGTCCTGATCCATGATCCAGCCGGTCAGTTCCTGGCCGGCCTTCACCCCTTCCACCACCACGACCCCGACCGAGTCGTGCTCGTCATGCACGACGAAGTGGATGGTCATCCTGTTCTCTCCCTCTCCTGTCGTCCTCCGTGGCCCTTCGCGGCTCATCGCGGGCGAAGGTGACCGTCAATTCGCAAGCGCGGCTTGATGCACGCATGCCGAAGCCTGCCCTGCCTTCGGCGATCGTGCGCTCCACCATCCAGGCGAGGCCACCGCGAAGGCCGACGGCAAGCGCGTCGCGCGCGGCATTCCTCTCTGTGCGGCTGTCGAGATCCCATGCGAACACAGTGACCTCTCTGCACCGTCATCCGCCGCGTGTCGAGGCCCGCTTCGCCACTCTGAAGCCCGAGAGGGAGCATGACGCCGCGGCGAGGCAACGCGACGGAGGGGGCGCGCGATGCGCGACGGGTGCTGATGGCGCGAGAGGAGGCGTCCCCCGCTCCTCCAGACAGCCGCTGTCGCTTCGGTGCCCGCGCCGCTGCACCCTCCTGACCGCGGGCCAACGGGTCGGAGGCAAGGGCCGGGCGCTCAGGCGGCGAACCGCGGGCTGATCCGCAGTCTGCCTCGTCCTGCAGCCCCATGACTTGGGAACCCCAGACGGTTTGCCGTTCGGCGGCGGCGGCGTGTGCGTCCCCGTCCTGCGCGCGGTCTCTGTCCAAGCGGCCCGGGCGTAGAACGCCTTGGTCGTGCCCGATCTTGTGGTTCAGGGCGCGATGATCGTCGGGGAGCTGGGCCGCCAGCCCAGCCCGGCACGGCTGAGAAGCCTGGCGGCGGCAGCTTCACTCACGGTGCTGATGGCCTCAGGGGTTATGTCGCGTGAGCGCTTGGTGGCCCACGCGTCGCACTGCTCGAGAAGCTTGCCACCAACGGGCCGCACGAAGGTGGCCTCGTTGGGAGAGATACCGACGACCTCGGTACGACGCTTGATCTCGCGGTTCAGACGCCCGATCGGGATCGTAGCCTACCCAGTCTGGCGGGGTCCGCGGCAGGAAAATGCTTGGAGCCCGCCGCGTCGATTTGCCAGCATGCGGCGCTCGCCTCCGGTCGGCCTCCTTCGCCCTAGATCTTTATGTAGGCGTATCCCTGCATCTGCAGCTCGCTGAGCCGCCCAACGCCGCTTGGGACGATATCCTCCTCGCTTGCGTCACAGAGCTGCGAGAGCGGAATGTTGCCGCGCGTCAGCGTGATTCGGCAGATCTCGAAGCGCACGCCAGCGAGCTTCAGCTCGTCGATCGTGGCGGCGATCTGCGGATCGTTTCGCGCACCGAAGCGAAGCAGGTTCACCCCAGGACCATGCATCACGATGCGCAGGTCGAACCGTCCTGGCGTGAGAACGGTGAGATGGTTCGAGACGTTGGTCAGCATCTGCCGATAGTGGGAGAACTCCTCTCCACCCGGCCGGTTCAGGTTGGTAGACGATCTTCGCCGTCGGCGCCCCTTGACCGCTCGCTCCTGCGGGAACGGCGACCGCTGCGGCCGCGGCAACCGCCATGCCCCTCCGTCCAACCCGTTTCCTTATCGTTTCCTTCTCCCCCCTTCTGCCCGGTACTGGCTGCGCCAAATGCCATTACGGTTCCGACGTGCCACTCCCCGAGCCGGGCTGGACGAACTGGCGGCTGTCCATGGTCACGGTCACTGGACGACCCTGCCGGCAGTTCTGCATGCAGGCGACATTCTCCGTGTCCGGCCGCTCCTCGAGCACGAACCCGTCACGATTCGGCATCTCGACGCGCGGCAGGCTGTCACGGTCCATCACCGCATCCTCGGCGATCAGCTCGTTCAGGTACAGAACATAGGCCGTAAGCGCGTAGTACTCGTCGTTCGTGAGGCTCTGCGGTGCCGTATAGGGCATCGCGCGTCGGATGTAGTCGAACACCATCGGCGCGTGCTGCCAGAACGATCCGACGGTGCGACGCGGATTATCGGTCGTGAGGCTGCCGCGTCCGCCCATCAGTGCGGGCCAGCGGTCGATCCCTTCGCCGAAGTCGCCGTGGCAGGAGGCGCAGTGCTGGAGGTAGAGCTCCTCGCCTTCCTGCACCGTGCCGCGGCCGGGAGGCAGGTTGGCCCCATCAGGGCGGATCGCGATGTCCCAGCCGGCGATCTCCGCGCTGGTGGCGGGGCGGCCGATGCCCGGAATCGGTTCCGGAAGCGAGACGTTGCCCGGCGCAGGCCAGGGCACGTCGCCGCGCGTGCGCTCGCCCGGCGGCGCCTCGAACGGGCGATAGAGGGCGCTCACGTCACGCGGCGTCGGCGCCTGCTGGGCGACCGCAAAGCCAGCAAGCGCGAGCAGCGGCAGACCCGCCAGCGCACCCTTACGCATCGATCTGGACATTCACCACCGTCCCGTCGCGTTCGACCAGCCAGGTTTGGATGCTGTTCTTGTGATAGATGCTCTCGACGCCGCGCACCTTCCGAAGCGCGGCAATGGTGGGCTGCACGCGCCCCGTCTCGTCGATCGCGCGCGATTGCAGATACGCCACCTGCCCCTCGCGCCATTCCCAAGGGATTCGGAAGCGCGTGAGCGCCTTCGTTAGCACCGGCTCCTGCAGCTCGGCGGTCCGCCAGGTGTCGCCGCCGTCGACGGAGACGTCCACACGCACGATCCGGCCAGCGCCAGACCAGGCGAGCCCGCTGATCTCGACGAAGCCAGGCTTGCCGCGCAGGGGCTTCTCCGGGCAAGGGTAGGTGATGACGCTGTTGACCTCGTTCACGAAGGTGAACTGCCGCGAGAGGCCGTTCGGCATCAGGTCGGTGTAGGTGCGGGTCTCCCAGCGCGTGAACCAGGGCCGGTCACCCACCTCAATGCGGCGAAGCCACTTCACCCACATGTTCCCTTCGTAGCCGGGCAGGACGAGCCGAACCGGGTAGCCCTGCTGCGGCCGCACCGCCTCGCCGTTCTGTCCGTAGGCGACGATCGCGTCGTCGAGCGCCTTGGCGAGCGGAACCGAGCGGGCGAGATGCGACGCATCCGACCCTTCGCAGAGAAGCCATGAGGCGCCAGGGCGAAGGCCCACTTGTGCGAGCAGAACGCGCAGCAGCACGCCGGTCCATTCCGAGCAGGAGAGCATGCCGTGGGTGTACTGAACGCCCGACATCTGCGCTCCGCGCCACTCCATGCCGCCGTTGGCCGGGCATTCGATGAAATGGATCCGCGACACGGAGGGCAGGCGTCGCAGATCCTCAAGCGTGAAGATCAGCGGGCGCTCGACCATGCCGTGGATCATCAAACGGTAGTCCGCGGGGTCGATGTCCGGCACGCCGCCATGATGCCGCTCAAAATGCAGCCCCGAAGGCGTGATGATGCCGTGCATCTCGGCAAGTGGTGTGAAGGACACCGACGAGATTCGATCGGGCGTGAGCCAGGGAACGTAGCGGCGCACCGCCGTTTCGTGTCGGGAACGGCTGCCATAGGGTTCCTCGATCACGCCGGGGCCGAGTGTGCGGCTCCATTCGGGCAGGTTCGGCGGCTGGTTCTCGGCATTTCCCGATGCACGCGCGGCAGCGCCCGGAAGCCCTGCGGCCGCGCCTGCCCCGGCCACGGCACGCAAAAGCCCTCGCCGAGATGTCGACCCGATGGTGGGTGTGTTCGTCATGGTCACCCCTCGGTCAGCCGAACATTTCGCCGGTGATGGCGTCATACCAGCCGTCGGCGTAGAGCGCCTCGAGCCGACGGTGCTCGGCGCGGCGCTCGCCCTCAAGCGCGCTGTTGCGCGGGCTGATCCCGCCCGAGCCCTCGACCTCGGTCAGCTGCGTGCCGCCGCGGTACACGCCGACGATGGAGATGCCGTAGTCCTCGCCGACATGGCTGTAGCAGGTGTTGAAATACACCGCCGGCGGCGGTGCCTGACCGGCGAGCGACGCAGCGATGCAGGCGATGGCGTGCTTCGCTTGGGTGTTCGCGGCGAAGCCTGATTTCGGCATCGGCGCGGCGATCGAGGCATCCCCGAGCACCCAAATGTCCGGCACTTGCGCGCTCTCGAAGGTCGCGGGCTTGATTGGGCACCAGCCGGACTGGGCCGCAAGCCCGGCATCGCGGGCGATCCGCGCAGCCATCTGCGGCGGGATGACGTTCACCACGTCGCCCTTCACGCGGTCGCCGAACTCGGTGACGCATTCCATCGTCGCCGGATTGACCGCAATGACGCGCCCGTCATTGGAAGCGCCGCGCCACTCGATCATGCCGGGGTAGAGCTCCGCCCAGGCGTCCTGGAACAAAGGCTGCTTGGAGAAGCCGTTCTTGGCGTCGAGCGCGATGATCTTGGCGCGCGGGTTGTGCCGCTTGAGATACTCGGCGACCATACTGATCCGCTCATAGGGCCCGGGCGGGCACCGGAACGGGTTGTCGGGGATCGCCATCACGAAGGTGCCGCCCTGGGGCATGGCACGGAGCTGCTCCGCCAGAGCGGTCACCGGCTGTAGCCCGGGCACCCAGCAATGCGGCATGCGCGCCGAGGCCGCCTCGTCGTAGCCCTCGATCGCGCCCCAGCGCAGGTCGATTCCGGGGGAGACCACCAGCCGGTCATAGGGAACGTCCACGCCATCGGCGAGGCGAACCTGCTTGCGCTGCGGATCGATCGCCACGGCGCGCTGGTGAACGAGGCGGACGCCGCGCGCGGCGAGGCGCTCGTAGCCGAAGGTGATGCTGCCGATGTCCCGCCGCCCGGCGAGCACCAGGTTGCCGTAGGGGCAGGTGGTGAAGCTTCGGCTTTGTTCGATCAGCGTCACGTCGAGGTGCGGGAAGCGGTCGCGCGCGAAACGTGCGGCCGAAGCCCCGCCGAAGCCGCCGCCGATGATGACGACGCGGCCGGGAGCCTGGGCGCGCACGACGGACGGCGCGACGGCCAGCCCGGCGGCGAGCGGAGCGGCGGCGATGAGGCGGCGACGCGAGATGGGCATCTCCCTTCCTCCTCTCACTGGGGCTTTGCGAAATGCGCCGCGAGCGCTGCGATCTCGGCGTCGGTGTAGCCGCGGGAGATCCGGCCCATCACGGTGTTCGGCCGCTCGTTCGCCCGGAACGCGCGCATCAACGCCACAAACTGCTGCCGGTCATGCATCTGACGGATGCTCGGGATCCCGTGTCCCCCCTCGCCGCTCACGCCGTGGCAGCCCTGGCACGCGCCGGCAAGCAGCGCGCCATCGGCCGTCTCTGCGATCGCTGGACTCCCGGCCAGCAACAAAACCATCGCGATGGTGCAAGAACGCATCTTTCCTCCCCTTTAGCCCGCGATTTCCGCAGTGCCTCCCTTCGACGAACCGAAGAGTAGTAGGCTGCGGAAGACTGCGTAAAGGGGTCTCTCAGGCGGGCGAAACGCGGTGAGTCGACCGCAGCGTCAGCGATGGAGCCGAACCTCGCCCGCACGGCGCAAGGTTCTCGCTCTTGCCGCCGCGATCCTCGCTCTGCCTGGAAAGGCGAGCGCCGCCGACGCGCGGCTCGTGCTGCTCGAGCGGCATGACTGCCCCTGGTGCCGCCGCTGGCTGCGCGAGGTCGGGGAGGCATCGTGGAACCGCTCCGATCTCGGCCGGCGGGCGCCGCTCCGACGCGTCGACATCGCGCAGGGGCTTCCGGACGATCTCGCCTTCCTCAAGAACTGGCGCTTCACGCCGACCTTCGTGCTGGTGGACGGGGGGCGCGAGATCGGCCGCATCATCGGGTATCAGGGCGACTGGTCATTCTGGCAGCAGGCGGAGGCGCTACTCGCTAGGCTGCCGGAGGAACGCACGGAGGGAGGGCCATGAACACTGCACGGATCGCGATCGCCGCGCTCGTCGCCACCACGCTCGCGCCCGGGGCGCCGCGTGCTGAGGATTTCATCCCGCTGCGGATCATGTCTCCCGCGCTCGCGCTCGATCTCGCGCGTTCGGCGCTCGAGGCCTGTCGCGCGCGTGGCTTCCAGGTGGCAGTGGCGGTGGTGGATCGCTTCGGCGTGCCGCAGGTGCTGCTTCGCGATGCGCTCGCCGGCCCGCACACGCCGGAGAGCGCGATCGGCAAGGCGCGTGCCGCCGTGTCCTTCCGCACCGCGACCGAAGAGCTCGCCGCGCTGACGCAGCCGGGGCAGCCGAGCAGCGGCATACGCCACCTCTTGGGGTTCGTGTTCCTGGGCGGCGGGGTGCCTGTGGAGGCTGGCGGGCTGATCGTTGGCGGGGTCGGCGTCTCGGGCGCGCCGGGGGGCACCGAGGACGACGCCTGCGCCCGCGCAGGCATCGCCGCCGTCGAGGACCGGCTCTCGATGTGAGGGCCTCAGGGACGCAGATGGACCCAGCCCATCAGCGTCCGCTCGACGATCTCCGGCAGGCCGTTCTGAACCACCGCGACACCGGGGAGGAGCGCCTCCGGTCCGAGCCCGAGCGTGTCAAGCGTGGCACCGCAGGCGACGAAGGCAATGTCGTAGGCCTGCAACGATTCCACGCGCTCCGCCACTTGGCTCTCGGCAGCGATGAGATGCCGCACGCCGGGGCCGTAGGCGACCAGCATGATCTCGACGAAATCCTGGCCGTAGAAGGCCTGGATGTTGATGATGTTGCTGAACACCGCGTTCGCCCGGGCAGGGTCGCCCTCGGCCAGAGAGATGATGATCCGCCTCGGGCGGTCCAGCATCGGCGTCGGTTCGGCGAGCGGCGTCTCGCGCCGCTGCGCCACGGCTTTGGTGGGAAGCAGGAGCGCCATAAGCAGGGCATCGCGTCTCGTCATCGTCCGCTTGCCTCTGGGGAGAGGATGAGGTGTGACATCAATCGGTCCACCGGCGCAAAGTCGTCGGTCAGAACCGGCACGCGCGCGGCTTCGGCGCGCGCCATCACAAAGCCGGAGGGCAGCCTCGCCCAGACGCGCTCCGGCCCGCGTGTGGCAGTGATCCGCGCAACCTCCGTCGGCCGATCCGAGGCAAGAACGAGATAGGTGATGCGCCGCCCGGGTGGCTGTTCCGCCGCCTCAACCCACACCTCCACATGCGGGAAGTCGAGCGCGAGGGTGCGCACGAGCGCGAGCAGGAAGCGTGGGTCGCGCCGGTCCTCCATCACGTTCACGAGATAGGCCCCGCTGGGCGCGAGGCGTGCGCGCACCGCCTGGTGCCATTCCCGCGTCGCGAGATGGACGGGCATCGCCAGGTCCTGGAAGGCATCGGCGAAGATGAGGTCGAACGAGGGTTCCGACGGCAGAGCCTGCAGGGCCGGGCGCGCATCACGCGCCAGCACCGTGAGCGCCCGGCTCTCGACAAGCCAGAACGCCTCGCGGGCCAACTCGACAACGGTCGGGTCGATCTCGGCGACCACAAGCTGCGCCTCGGGAAACTCGGCCGCCCAGGCGCGCGGCAGGGTGAAGGCTCCGCCGCCGGCGAAGAAGGCACGCGGCGCCGCGCCAAGGCCGCGCCGGCGCATCAGCTCATCGGCGAGATGCAGATAAGGCTGCACGAGCAGGAGCGGGTCGTCGCGCACATTCACCCCATGGGCAAGGTGATCGAGCACGAGCAGCCGCGCCGGCTGCCCAACGAGCGTCGACACATCGACCACGCGCAGGCAGGCATAGGCGCTCTCGGCATCGCAGGCGCGTGCATGGACGGGCAGGAGCGACGCAGCCGCCGGGGCGACGAGGGCGAGCGCGGCTGCCGCCGCGGCAGGCCGCACGCCCGAGGCCGCGGCGAGATTGGCGGCGGCAAGCAGCCCGTAGAGCCCCGCACAGGCGAGCATCGCGCTCGAAGAGCCGATCCAGGCAAGCAGCGGGAACCCGGCGGCGAGCGTGCCGCCGATGGCACCGAGCGCCGAGAGCGCGAAGAGGCGGCCGAGAACGCGCCCCATCTGCCCCGGCGCAGCCTCCTCCACCGCGAGCTTGGTCACGATCGGCGAGACCGCGCCGACGAAGAGCGAGGGCGCGAGAAACCCGGCAACCGCGAAGAGCCCATCATGGCGAGAAGCGGGCTCACCCCTGGCGCGTCCAGGACAGGTGCGACGAGGCGCAACACCGGCACGGCGAGCAGGGCGGTCACTGCACACCCGCCGAGCAGGGCGGCGAGGCGGAGATGGCCGCGGCGGCGGTCGCAGTCAGGCCCCGCGAGCCGCCCGCCCCACCAATGGCCGATCGAGAAGCCTCCGAGCACGACGGCGATCACTGCCGTCCAGGAGTAGACGGACATGCCCACATAGGGGGCGAGCAGCCGCCCGGCGATGATCTCGACCGTGAGGCCAAGAGCGCTCGAGAGGAAAATCGTGGCGGAATCGAGCAAAGGCCTCAGGCGCATTGACGCGACCTTGCGGAAGACGCAGATGATGCGTGAGTGAACCAGAGGCCACGCGCATGCCGACCCTGCCGCGTCGTTCGCTCCTCGCCGCGCTCGCTCTCTCGCCCGCTGCCGCAACCGCGGCACCCGTGCCGACCGAGACCGGCTTCACGCAGGACTGGTTCCACGAAGGCTTCCTCGACCTGCCCGAGGACCTAGCGGAAGCGACCGCCGCCGGGCAGCGTTTCGCCGTCGTGTTCGACAAGCGGGGCTGCCCCTACTGCCGCGAGATTCACACCGACCACCTCGCCCAGCCGGAGATCGAGGGGTTCATCCGCCCCCGTTTCCGAATGGTCCAGCTCGACCTGCACGGGTCGCGTGAGGTGACGGATTTCGACGGGCAGAAGATGGAGGAACGCGCGCTCGCACGGCGCTGGCGCGTCACCTACACCCCGACGATCGTGTTCTTCCCGGAACAGGCGCCGCCCCGCCCCGGCCGCGAGATCGAGGTCGCGCGCATGCACGGGCTGATGCCGAAGCCCGAGTTCCTCGACCTGTTCCGCTTCGTGCACGAGCGCGGCTACGCCGACGGAACAGAGTTCCGCGCCTGGCGGCAACGCCGGATTCGCGGCTAGGCGCCTCATCCGAAGCGGCCGAGCTCCGGCCAGCGCTCGAGCATCCAGATGCCGATCGCCTGGAAACTGCCGGTCATCACGAGCACACCGGTGGCGACGAGCAGGGCTCCGGAGGCGATCTCGACGGCCCGGAAATGTCTCCGGAACCGTTGCACGAACCGCAGGAACGGTGTGACGAAGGCGGCGGCGAGCAGGAAGGGCACGCCGATTCCCATCGCGTACACGAACAGAAGCGAACCGCCCTCGAGCGCGCTGCCGCGCGAGGCGGCGATCGTCAGAATGCCGGCGAGCACCGGCCCGACACAGGGCGTCCAGCCGAAGGCGAAGGCGAGGCCGACGAGGTAGGCGCCGAAGGGCGAGACGGGTCGCTCGCGGGTGTGGAACCGCTTCTCGTAGTGCAGGAAGGAGAGGCGCAGCACGCCCGCGACATGCAGCCCGAAGGCGATCAGCACCGCGCCCGCGATGATCGCCGCCGTCTCGAGATGATCCTGCAGGAGCTGCGACACCGCCGAGGCCGTGGCGCCGAGAGCGGTGAACACGGTCGCGAAGCCGAGGACGAAGAAGGCCGACGCCGCCAGCACCCGGCCGCGGTGCGATACCTCGGCGACCGCCCCTGCCGGCGTGGCGCGAAGTGTCACGCCACCGAGAAAGCCGAGATAGGGAATGATGAGCGGCAGGACGCAGGGCGAGAGGAAGGACAACGTGCCGCCGATTAACGCCGCCGCGTAGCCAACCTCCATCTCCCGCTCACAGGCCGGCGAGCCGAATGTCGTTCCGCGGTTCCACCCGGATCGGCCCGCGGGCAAGGTGGCGGAACACGATCTCCCAGATCGGCGGCCCCTCCGTGCCCTCGTTGATCGAGGCCCAGCCGGCCACGACGTAGTCGCGCCCAGGCTCGATCGGCTGGCCGGTGCGTCTCAGCCGCAGGTCGGAGACGCGCCGGCCGGAGGGTGCGGAGACGTCGAGCGCGAAGGTGAGCCCGCCTGTCCGAACCATGTCGCCGCCCTGCTGGTAGTAGGGGTCCGGGTTGAACAGGTTGTCGGCGACGTCCTCGAGGATCGTCTTGATCATCTCGCCGCGCATCGTGATGCGGTAGGCGTTTGGGTAGGTGATGGCGGTCTGCGCCCAGACGTCCTCGGCGGTGATCTCCGAGCCGGGAAGGATCGAGGTTCCCCAGCGGAAACCGGGCGAGAGCGCGATCTCGGCATCCCGTTCGGCGAGCAGGGCATCGCAGATCACGTCGTCCCAGGTACCGGCGGTGTTGCCGCGTCGGAACAGGAGGCTCTCGGTGCGGCCGACAACGCGCGCAAGATCGGCCGCGAAAGGAGCGCGCAGGCGCCCAACCAGGGCCGCCACCTCCGGGTCGGGCGAGATCGCGTTGCTGAAGACGGGAATAAGGGCGTAGCGGAAGCCCGCGACCCGGCCGCCGCTGATCTCGAGATCGAGGCGGGAGACGAACTTCCCGCAGGCGCCGGTGGCGACGAGAAGCGTGTCGCCGACCTTGAGCGGCCGTGGCATCGCGTCGTGCGTGTGCGCCGTCAGGATCACGTCGATCCCTGGCACCCGGCCGGCGAGCTTGCGGTCGACATCAAAGCCGTTGTGGGAGAGCAGCACGACGAGCTCGGCCCCCGCCGCGCGCGCCGCCTCGACGCGCTCGGCGACCTTCTCCTCCTTGATGCCGAAGGACCACTCAGGGAACATCCAGCGCGGATTGGCGATCGGCGTGTAGGGGAAGGCTTGGCCGATCACGGCGATCTTCACCCCCCCGCGCTCGAAGGTCGCGGTGTGGGGGAAGACGTCTTCGTTCCACTCCGTGTCCTGGATGTTGCTGCCGAGGAACGGAACGCCGAGGGTGTCGACCAGCTCCTTCACCCGCTCGGCGCCATGGGTGAACTCCCAATGCCCGACCATGGCGTCGACGCCGAGCGCTTTTTGCACCTCCACCATGTCGGCGCCGCGAGTCTGCAGGCTGGTCCAGGAGCCCTGCCAGGTGTCGCCGCCGTCGAGCAGAAGCGTGCGCCCGGGACGTTCTGCGCGGATCGCCTTCACAACCGTCGCGATCCGGTCCACCCCGCCCATCGGGCCGAAGCGACGGGCAAGCGCCGCGAAGTCCGTGTGCACGAGCGCATGCGCGAGCGCCGACCCGGCCGGCACGTCGAACGCGCGGAGGAAGGCGTCCCCCGTGAGATGCGGCAGCACGCCACGGGCGTCACCGACGCCGAGATTCGTCTCCGGCTCGCGGAAAAACATCGGCGCGAGCTGCGCATGCAGATCGGCGACGTGCAGGAGCGTCACCTGCCCGAGCGGCTCGAAGCGCAACAGATCGGCCTGGGTCGGCGCCTGTTGCGCGCGAGCGGGAAGAGCAGCGAGCGCCGCTGTCGCGGCCAGCAGGTCGCGTCGGGTGATCATGCTGCCCTCCTGTGCCGCGTCAGCGGCGAACCGAGGGGCTTTCCACCGGCAGGCCTTGGGCGCGCCATGCCAGGTAGAATTCGAGGTTGTGAACTCCTCGCCTCCCATCGGCGGGGCCTCGCCGCGCACGTCATTGACGCAGCCCTTCAGCCGAAACTGCGGGCTGATCACACGCTGCTCCTTGAGGCGGTAGGTCGGGAAGCCGTTGGACATGCCCTGGCTGAGGAGATCGGCGCGAAGGTAGCGGCCGTAGTTGTCCTCGTGGCAGGAGCCGCAGCGCATGTCGAGCTGGCCGCGCCGCGTGTTGTAGAACGCCTCGCCCTTGTCGAAGAACGGTCGGGCCGGGCCGGAGATGTCCACGTTCACTGGCATGCCGCGCGACTGCAGCGCGATGAAGGTGGTGATCGCGTTTAAGGGCCGGCTGTCAATCGGCAGGGCCGGAGCGCCCATCCGCTCGGTGCGGCAGATGTTCACCTGCTGCTCGAGGGTCACGACTCGCCCAAGGCGCGGGTGATAGGCGGGCATGCGGGCGCGCACGCCGCGCATCGTCTCGCGGGCGTCATTGTGGCAGGAGGCGCAGGACTTGCCCGCTGTACCTTCGACGCTGTTCCAGGCCTGCTCTCCCTCCTCGACCCAGAGGAAGGCCGGGTTGAGGAAGTCGTCGTCCTGGATCGCAAGCGTCTCGGGGGTGGCGAATTCCCGGCCTGACACGGGATTGGGGATCGCGCGTTGCGGTGGCGGCGGTTCCGCCTGGGCGAGAGCCACTGCGGCAGTGACCGCCACGACCCCGAGACCGACCAGCGCCACCGAACGCATCACGCAGCCCTCCTCACGCGAGCTTCAGCTCCTGCGTCACGCTGCGCGACTCGCCCGCGTCGTTGGTCCAGGTGAACTCGAACCGCCCCGGCCGTTCTGCTTTGAACTGGAACGCGATGTAGGGATTGGCGGAGATCGCCGGGGCAAGGTCCATCGCGAACACGGTCTGGCCCTCGAACTTCGCCTCGAAGCGGCGGATGATGTCGCGCGGGATCACCGCGCCGGATTGGTCGCGGCGCTGACCTGTCTCCATCACGTGCGAGACCAGCGTCCGGATCTCGATGACCTCGCCGGCCCTGATCTGGGCCGGAAGACGAACCCGCGGCTGCCCGATCGGTGCGGCCATGATGTATCCTCCTTCTCGCTCGAGTCTCGCTTCAGCCGCCGCAGCCGCCGATGGTGACCTTCACCTCGGCGCGCGTCATGTAGAGCGACCCGTCGCTCATCTCGGCAAGAACGATCACGTCCTGCGTCTGGCTGAGCCGAATTCGCGTGTCCACCTGCGCGCGGCCGCAGGCCGGGGTGAGGTGGAAGGTCGCGACATCAGGGGTCGGGTTCTTGTCCGCGAAGACGTGGATCCGCGTCACATGGTCGGCCGCCGTCATCGGGCTCTCGACCGAGATCGTGATCGGCACGGTGTTGCCGTTCTCGGCGATCGGCGGCGCGCGCAGGACGATCCGCCCCTCCTGAGGCGTGCGGTTGTTCCGCACCCGATCAACAGCCGCCTGGGCTGCGGCGGAGAGGGTGGCGGAGGCAGGAACCGGTGCGAGCACGATCGCCGCCCCTGCCGCCGCGAGCCCGAGCACGCCGCGCCGTGTTGGGTGTCCAGTGTGAAGCATCGAAGTCTCCGTCAGTTGTTCAGCCCGTCAGTCACTTCAGGGTGAGCAGGAAGGCGAGGACATCCTCCACCTCCTGCGCGGTGAGCATGGTCTTGCCGACCCAGTCACGCCGCACCGCGTTGAGCCCTTCGAGACCGGAATAGGACGGCATGTTGCTGTCGGGGTTGATCTGCTTGCTGTCCACAATCCTGAGCCGAAGTTCGCCCGGGCTCCACCGCGACGCCACACCCTCGAGCGGCGGCCCCAGGTCACCCTGGAAATCGGCTTTGACGGGCATTTTGTGGCAGGTGACACAGTTGCCCTTGGAGCGGTTCAGAACGAGGGCGAGGCCACGCTCCGGGTCTCCTGGCGTCTCCGTCAGCGGTTCGGGGATCGCGCCGTCCACCACCCGATAGGGCACGAGCTGCGCAGGCTGTGCCGCATCCGCCCTCGCCACGATGACCGCCGCGGCCAGAGCAACACACGCCAAGGGAAGGCGAATCATAATGTGTGACCCTCCTCCCGGCACGTCAGTGGCGGCCTGCGTGCTATGTTTCGAGTGGAAGCGAAGCATAGCTCGGGACGGCAGTGCAAGCGCTCCCATCAGGGCCGGGGGCAGCGCCCGGGTCGCGGCGGAGGTGGTGCGGCAGCGCCCGGCCTGAGGCGGCAGGCGCATCGGCCGTCGTCGTGCGCGAGCCCGCCATGGGCTCCCCTCTCGAGGCCACGCATCCCGCACCGACGCAAGCACGTCTCCGTCCATCGGCCGGAGGCAGCGCTCTCCCGGTTCCAGGCCGCTTCGCGTCCTGACCGCGTGCGGGGCCGCCCGTCCCGGCTTAAGCCCGCTGCGTCGCGCCTGCGTGGGTTCCACGCTGCCCGCGCCATTCTCACGCCGAATCGCACCGGCCGGGCGCTCGGCCGTCGCGGCAGGGGCGCAAACCGCCCCTGCGCCAGACGGTTCAAGGCATGGCACAATGCTTGCGTGCGCTGGCGTGGTCGAAGGGTGGCAATCGCGCTGCGCGGCCGCCGCGCCATGCGCCCGGGCAGCACTGGCGGCCCGATCAGGGCCGGAAGGGAGAGGATGAAGATGATCACACGACGCACCGCACTTCTGTCAGGGATCGGGGCCGCCGCAGCAGCAGCCGGAACCTCGCCCGCCGCGTTCGCCCAACCTCGCCCGCGCGAAGTGCGCGTCGGGGTGGCGACGGATGTGCTCACGCTCGACCCCGCCAACCACCGCAACCGCGAAACGCAGAACGTGATCCGCAACATCCACGACGGGCTTCTGACGCGCGACGCGGAGATGCGGATCCGCAACGAGATCGCCGAGTCGTGGCGGCAGGTGGATGCGCGCACCTACGAGTTCCGGATCCGACAGGGGATCCGCTTCCACTCGGGCGATCCGCTCACGGCCGAGGACGTCAAGTTCACCTTCGACCGGCTGTCGAAGCCGAACGCGATGGGCGGGCAGACGAGCCCGCGCCAGGGGCTGCTCGGCCCGCTCGAGGACACGGTTGTGGTGGACGAACACACCGTGCGGATGATCCTGCGCGCGCCCTGGCCGATCCTGCCCGCCATGCTGCCCTTCCAGGAGGTGGTGAACCGGCGCCATGTCGAGCGGGTGGGCCAGGAGGGGATGCAGAGCCGCCCCGACGGCTGCGGCCCGTTCCGGCTTGCGGAATGGCGGCGGGGCGAGGCGGTGATCCTCGAACGCTTCGCTGACTACTATGGCGGCAGCCCCGAGATCCCGCCCGCCGGCCCGGCGCAGGTCGACCGGGCGATCTTCCGCGTGATCCCGGAGAACGCGGCGCGCGTCGCCGCCCTGCTCGCGGGGGAGGTGGACATCATCGCCGAACTCCCGGCCTCGGCCATGCGACAGGTCGACGCCTCCCGCAACGCCCAGGTGATGAAGGTGAACGGCACGCGCACCTTCTTCGTGGCGATGAACAACGCCAAGCCGCCCTTCACCGACGTTCGGGTGCGCCGGGCGCTCAACCACGCCCTCGACAAGGACGCGATCATCAGCCGCATCCTCAGCAACACCGCGACACCGCTTCGCGGCGTGATGAGCCCCGACGCCTTCGCCTTCAACCCCGATCTGCCCGAATACAAGCATGACCTCGCGCGCGCCCGCGCCCTGCTCGCGGAAGCCGGCGTGGCGGAGGGTACGGAGATGGTGATCGACACGGTGGCGGCGCTGCGCGAGATCGCCGAAGCGATCGCCGCTCTCCTTTCCCGCACCGGGCTCAGGGTGCGCGCCCAGGTCTGGGAAGGCGCGGTGTTGACGCCGATGTGGCAGAACCCGGAGCGACGACGCGAGCGCGACATGTTCCTCACCTCCTGGGGCAACGGCGCGCTCGACCCCTCCGACATCATGGTGCCGACGCTGCGCACCGGCGGGCGCGGCAATTCGGCGGGCTTCTCCAATCCGGAGGTTGACCGGCTGCTCGATGCGGCCGAAACCGAGACCGACAGCGCCGAGCGCGCGCGGATGTACCGCGAGGCGCAGCGGATCGTGAGCGAGCAGGCGCCGTGGATCTTCCTGTGGCTGCCGCAGGACATCTACGGCGTCTCCCGCCGGATCGCCAACTGGCGGCCCCAGGCCGACTCCCGCATCAACCTGCACCGGGTGCGCATCGTCGGCTGAACAGCGTGCGATGACGGCGTCGCGCGTCGTCGAGCGTCTGCTGCAGACGCTTCCCGTTCTGTTCGGCATCAGCGTGATCGTGTTCCTGATGATCACGCTGACGCCGGGCGACCCGGTCGAGATCATGCTCGCCGATTCGCGCGCGACACCGGAACAGGCAGACCAGCTCCGACGCGACCTCGGCCTCGATCGGCCTTTGCCGGAGCGGTTCCTCGTCTTTCTCGGCAATGCGCTCGTCGGCGATTTCGGCATCTCGTTCTTCCACCGCCGGCCGGTCATCGAGGTGATCCTCGAACGCCTGCCGGCGACGATCGAACTGACGCTTGCGGCGATGCTGCTTGCGATCGCAATCGCGATCCCGCTCGGGGTCGCGGCGGCGGTGAAGCGGGACACCTGGCTCGACCGCGCCTTGTCGGCGGCCTCGCTGTTCGGCGTGTCGCTGCCCGGCTTCTGGTTCGGCATCCTCCTGATCCTGCTCTTCTCCGTCACTCTGGGGCTGTTCCCCGTGGGCGGGCGGACGCCGTTCGACCTCGAGGTCCCGCGCGTCAGCGGCTTCCTGCTCGTCGACACGCTGCTCGCCGGCAGGCCCGATGCCTTCGCCGCGGCGCTGCGGCATCTCGTCCTGCCAGCGGTCACGCTCGGCCTGCCGACGGCGGCCCTGCTCGCCCGCGTGGTGCGCAGCTCGATGGCAGAGGTCCTGACGAGCGACTACATCCTGTTCGCCGAGGCGAAGGGCATCTCCCGCCGCCGCGTGCTGTGGCGGCACGCGCTCAAGAACGCCCTCATCCCGGTGGTGACGGTGGCGGCGATCGAGACCGGATCGCTCTTGGGCGGCAACATGATCGTCGAGACGGTGTTCGGCTGGCCGGGGCTCGGGCGGCTCGTCGTCGAGAGCATCTTCGCGCGCAACTACCCGCTCGTTCAGGCGGCGGTGCTGCTCTACGCCGTCACCTATGTGCTTCTGAACTTCCTCGCCGATCTCGCCTATACGGCGCTCAACCCGAAGGTTCGGCTGTGACGGTGGCGGTGGCGGAGGAGCGGCCCCTCTCGCCGCTCGCGCTCGGGCTCGAGCGCTTCGCGCGCAACGGCACGGCGCTCGCTGCGGCGGTCGTGATCGTGCTGTTCGTTCTTGTGGCTCTGCTTGCGCCTCTGATCGCTCCGCACGATCCCGCTGACGCCGACCTGTTCCGCCGGCTGCAGCCACCCGTCTGGCAGGAGGGGGGGGAGTGGGCCTTTCCGCTCGGCTGCGACAGTCTCGGCCGGGACATCCTGTCTCGGCTCCTCTACGGCGCCCGCGTCTCGCTCACGGTGGCGGCCCTGGTGATCGGCATCGCCGCAGTGCTGGGAACACTGCTCGGCCTCGCCGCCGGCTATCTGCGCGGCTGGGCCGATGTCGTGATCTCGCGGCTCGTCGATACGCTGCTCGGCTTTCCCTACCTGATCTTCGCGATCGGGCTGATGGCGATGATGGGCCCCGGCTTCCACAACATCGTCCTCGTGCTCGTCTACAAGGAATGGGTGTTCGCCTGCCGCGTCGTGCGCGGCGAGACGCTCGCCGCGCGTGAGCAGGACTATGTGGAGGCGGCGCGGGCGCTCGGCTGCGGCTCCGCCCACATCATGCTGCGCGAGATCCTTCCGAACGTGCTCTCGCCCGTGCTCGTCGTCGCGACCTTCCGGATGGCCTACGTGATCATCCTCGAGGCGTCGCTCTCGTTCCTTGGCCTTGGCGTCCAGCCGCCCACGCCGTCCTGGGGCAACATGGTCGCGGATGGGCGCGATTTCCTGGTCGATGCGTGGTGGGTCTCGACGCTGCCCGGGCTTGCGATCCTAACCCTCGTTCTTGCCATCAACCTCGCAAGCCAGGGCCTGCGCGACGCCTTCGACCCGAGGCTGCACCAGGCATGAGCGTGCTGCTCGAGGTGCGGGGCTTGCGCACCGTGTTTCCGACACGACGCGGTCCGGTCGCGGCCGCCGACGGGGTCGATCTCTCGATCGACGCAGGCGAGGCGCTCGGCGTCGTCGGCGAGAGCGGGTCGGGCAAGAGCGTGACCTTCCTCTCCATCCTCGGCCTGATCCGGCCGCCCGGGAGAGTCGTCGAGGGCGAGATCCGGTTCGACGGGCGCGACCTCCGTCGCCTCTCTCATGCCGAGCTGCGGGCCCTGCGCGGGCGGGAGATGGCGCTTGCGATGCAGGACGCGCTCTCTGCCCTCAACCCCGCCTTTACCATCGGCCAGCAGCTCTGCGAGACCCTGGTCGCGCACGGGCTTGCGCGGAGCGAGCGCGCCGCTCGGACGCAAGCCGTGGCGCTGCTCGAGAAGGTCGGCATTCCGGCGGCGGCAGAGCGGCTCGACGACTATCCGCACCAGTTCTCCGGCGGGATGCGGCAGCGGGCGATGATCGCGATCGCTCTCGCCGGCAGGCCGCGCCTGCTCGTGGCGGACGAGCCGACCACGGCGCTCGACGTGACGCTGCGCGCGCAGGTGCTCGACCTGCTCGACGATCTGCGTCGCGAGGGCGGGCTTGCGATGGCGCTGATCACCCATGATCTCGCGCTTGTGGCGGAGCGTTGCGCGCGCGTGATGGTGATGTATGCGGGCCAGGTGGTTGAGACCGGGCCGACGCGCGAGGTGATCGCCGCACCGCGGCACCCTTATACGCGCGGCCTGCTCGAGAGCCTGCCGAGGCTTGAGGACCCTGACCGGCCGCTGCACCCGATCACTGGCCAGGTGCCGGACCTCGCGCGCGTCGACACGGGCTGCCGCTTCCGCAACCGCTGCGCGCTCGCGACCCCCGACTGCGCGCGACCGGTTCCGCTCGCCCCGGCCGCCCCAGGGCGGCTCGCGCGCTGTATCCGCGCCGCGGAGCTCGCATGAACGCGCCGCTCGTCGAGGCACGCGGCGTCGAACGCCGCTTCCACCTTCCCGCCCCGCTCCTCGAGCGGCTGCGCGGCCGCCCCGGCCGAACCCTGCGCGCGGTCGCCGGGGTTGATCTCTCGATCGCGCGCGGCGAAACGCTCGGGCTGATCGGCGAGTCGGGCTGCGGCAAATCCACCCTCGGGCGCGTGCTGATCCGGCTTCAGCCGCCCTCGGCCGGCTCGATCCGTTTCGCGGGCGAGGAGATCGGCAGCCTGCCTGAGCACGCGCTTCGGCCGCTGCGGCGGCGGATGCAGATCATCTTCCAGGACCCCTACGCTTCGCTGAACCCGCGGCGGACGGTGCGCGAGATCCTCTCCCTGCCGCTCGCGCTGCATGGCGGCGGGACAGGGGCGGCGGCGGAGGCGCGGATCCTCGCGATGCTCGACCGTGTCGGGCTCGCGCGCGCGCATCTTGACCGCTATCCGCACCAGTTCTCGGGCGGGCAGCGGCAGCGCATCGGCATCGCCCGCGCGCTCATCCTCAAGCCCGAGTTCGTGGTGTGCGACGAACCCGTCTCGGCGCTCGACGTCTCGGTTCAGGCGCAGGTGCTCGCGCTCTTGCGGGAGCTTCGGGACGAGCTCGGGCTGACGCTGCTCTTCATCAGCCACGATCTTGCTGTGGTGGCGCATCTCGCGCGGCGGATCGCGGTGATGTATCTCGGCGGCGTGGTCGAGGAGGGGCCGCGCGATGCGGTGATTTCCCGCCCCGCTCATCCCTACACCCGCGCCCTGCTCGCCGCCGTGCCGCGTATGACGGCCCCGAGCGAGGCGAGGCAGCGCGCCCTTGCCGGGGAACTGCCCTCGCCGCTCGCCCCGCCCCCCGGCTGCGCCTTCCACCCGCGCTGCCCGCTCGCCGGGCCGCGCTGCCTGATCGAGGCGCCCGCGCTCGCCGACCTCGGTGACGGCCACCGCGCCGCCTGCCACGTGCACGCTGGCGGTGTCGGGTGAGCGCGCTTCTCGTAACCCTCAGCGGCGACGCCTATGCCCGCGGCCGCGGCCAGGCGGAGGCCTGCCCCGACATGGCAGGGGCCGTGCGCGAGGCGATCCGCGGGCGGCTCGCGGAGGGGCTGGCGCCGGACGCGCGAGCACGGCGCTTCCTCGACGCGCAGCGCGAGGCGACGTCGCGGCTCGCCCCCGAGGCGCTGGCCGAGATCGAAGGCATCGCCGACGGGTTCGGCCTCGACCCGGAGGAGGTGTTCGCGTTCCTGCATCTCGGCTGCCTCGCCGATCTCGCCCGAACGCCCGCCGATGCGGATGGCTGCTCTGCCTTCTCCTCGCTCGGGGTGGTGGCGAAGAACCGCGACTTCCGGCCCGAGCACAGGGCGTTGCAGCGCCTGTTCCTGCATCGTGACCCGGCCTGGGGAGGGGGCGCCGTGCTCTGCCTCGGCTCGCTGGGCGCTCCTGGCGCCTTCTCCTCGGGGATCAACAGCGACGGTCTCGCCGTGGCCGACACGCAGATCGCGACCGCCGACCATGGACCGGGCATCCTCCGCTACTTCCTGATGTCCCGGCTGCTCGCGCGCTGCACCTCCGTCGAGCAGGCGCTCGCCGAGATCGCCGCGCTGCCGCATGCGGGTGGCGGGGCGCTGGTCCTAGGCGATGCCTCTGGCGCTGCGGCGGCGGTGGAGCTACGGCATCGGCGCGTCGACATCCGGCGCGGCGCCTGGGTGGCGCAGACCAACCACTTCACCGCGGCTCCCGATCCGCTCCCTCCCCCCTCCCATTCGACCGCACGGCTTGCCGTGCTTGAGGCCGCTCTGGCCGCCGACCCTGCGTGCGATCCGCGCGCCCTGCTCGCCACACAGCCGCTGTGCCGCTACGCCCCCGACCCCTCGCCGACCCTTGCCGGCGCGGTGTGGAACTGCCGCGACCGCTCCGCCTGGATCGCCGACGGCCCACCCTGCTCCACCCGCTGGGCACGTTGCGTCGCTGACGGCCGAGGATGGCGCGAAGTGCACGCCTCGGCGTAATCTCCACGCCGGGAGGTGCCCTGGCGATGGCCTATGCCGAGCTGCTCGGTGAGCACGAGAGCATCCGTGCGCTGCGCGACCTGATCGCGCGGATCGCGACAAGCCCCGCGCGGACGGTTCTGCTCTACGGCGAGACAGGGACGGGCAAGGGGCTGGTGGCGCGGATGATCCACCGCCTCTCGCCACGCGCGCAGAAGCCGTTCGTGGACGTCAACTGCGCCGCGATCCCGGCGAGCCTGATGGAATCGGAGCTGTTCGGCCATGAGCGCGGTGCCTTTACCGGTGCCGCCCGAGCGAAGCAGGGGCTGATCGAGGCGGCCGACGGCGGCACGCTGTTCCTCGACGAGATCCGCGAGATGGACCTGCAGCTTCAGGCCAAACTGCTGACGCTGATGGACACACGCGCCTTCCGCCGGCTCGGCGCGGTGCGGCAAACGAGCGTGGATGTGCGCTTCGTCGCCTCGACAAACAAGGTGCTGCTGTCGGAGGTCAGGGCCGGGCGCTTCCGCGACGACCTCTACTGGCGGCTGCAGGTGGTGCCGGTGAACATCCCGCCCTTGCGCGAGCGCGGCGACGACGTGCTGCTCCTCGCCTCGGCCTTCCTCGAGCATCACGGCGCGCGCTGCGGCCGCGCCATCAAGGGGCTCGAGCCGGCGGTCGCCGACATCTTCCGCCGCTATTCCTGGCCAGGAAATGTGCGCGAGCTCGAGAACCTGATCGAGCGGATCGCCATCCTCGAGACCGACCCCTGGGTGCGCGTGCGCCACCTGCCCGACCGGATCCTGCGCGAGGTGGAGGGGCGCTCTCCGCCGGCTGTCTCCTCGGTCGAGAACGCTCGGCTGCCGCAGCAGGGCTTCCACGAGGCGACAGAGGCGTTCCAGCGCGCCCTGATCGAAGCGGCGCTGAAGGAGACCGGCTTCCGGCACGGCCGGGCGGCGGCGCGCCTCGGCCTCTCGCGCCACGCCCTTCGCCACCAGATGCAGAAGCTCGGCATGGTC